>Ga0206898_10001_pt1 | contig 78562 bp, 82 predicted proteins | sample Alteio_BWOrgHeat_50_FD_153237 | JGI IMG/M metagenome (GOLD analysis project Ga0206898, IMG submission 153237) | Enriched cells from forest soil in Barre Woods Harvard Forest LTER site, Petersham, Massachusetts, United States -... | ecosystem: Environmental > Terrestrial > Soil > Temperate forest >...
GAAGGTCTTCTTCTTTGGCGAGCAAGTTTACCACCTCCTGGTTAAATTTATATTGCTGCAGACTGCCATAGGCAGTTATATATTGTGACGTAACAGCTTTTTTAAGGTCGAGTTCGGATATTTTTGAGGCATTGCCAACAGATTGCGATTGCAGGTTAATTGATTCGATCTGCGAGTTGAGGTTTTTTTTACTTACAATTACTTTGTTTGCGCTGAGCAGTGCATTTAGCGTATGCTCGTTGGTAATAGCTGAGGAATATCCATAACCGTTAACAACAGGCGCGTATAACCCGGCACTGTTTGCATTAACCTGTGTTTTATAGCCGGCAAGCAACCGCAAGCTGTCAACCTGGTTTTGGGCTATCTGGTTTCGGAGGTCTTTTAATAATGGACTGTTATTTTTGGCAACTTCAAGGTAATGGTCGAGTGTATAAGTTTGCGCCAGCGCAACAGAACCCGAGAAGGCGAATAAAAGAAGGCTAAAAAATAACTTCATTCAATAACGTAATATAGTACCTGGTTAGCTAAACTAAAATATAAATCTGGATTATTTTGGGATGCACTTATATTTTTACAAACCTGTTTTGCATCCAGAAATTAAATTCAGCTGTTATTAAAATCTACAATAAATGCATGATAGCCATCCCTGAAACGATAGTTCAATGAAAACCCGAAATTCTCGCAGATCTGTTTTGAAATTGTCAGCCCTAATCCGCTCCCTTCAGAACTTGATGATTTATGGAAACGGGTAAATATTTGTTCGCCGGGCAACGGTGAATCTTCGCCAGTATTTTGAATGACCAGACTTTCTGAAGTTAAATCAATCTTTATCTCGCCGCCGGTATGGTTGTGCCTGATTGCATTGCTGATCAAATTACTTAATAAAACTTCTGCAAGGTAACGGCTTGCATAAATTTCTTTATAATCAAGCTTGCCTGTTACCTTTAGGTCCTTGTCGTGAAATATTTCGTCAAACTGTGTTATCATTCCTCCGGTCAGTTCACGCAAGTCTATCGTTTCCTGCTTGTGTAACAGCCTGTTCTCTATCTTAACAAGCAGCAATAACGACTGGTTCAGCCGGTTAAGCCTGGAAACCGCGCTGTAAAGGTCATTGAGCAATTTACTCTGCCGTTCGCTAAAATTCTCTGTTTGGATGAGTGTATCAAGTTTTGAGCTAATCACCGCAATGGGCGTAAGCAATTCGTGCGAAGCATTTTCGGTGTATATTTTTAGGTCTTTGTAATCGTGTTTTGCCTTTGCCGTCATATCAATTACGGCGGCATTCAGTTCTTTAAATTCATCAATAGTAGTATCAGCCCTGGCTATATCCTTCGCATCGGCAACGCTGAATAGCCTCAATTCCTTCATTATATCGTAGAAAGGCTGCCATAAGCTGCTTAAAAGTAAGCGGTTGGCAATCTGTAAAACCATTAACAGCAGCAAAATAACGCCAATCGTTATGATAAAGATCAGCCGGATCAGGTCCTCCGTTTCAACTTTCGATTCAACGATAACTATTTTATAAAATTTATCGCCAACAAGGACGGAACTTATAAGGCCCCTTCCGGATTCATACTCACCCAGGCCAGTATGCTTGTGCTTTCTATGAGCTTCGTCCTTATCCCACCTTTTAAAGTATACGGTATTAATAAACTCCCGTTTAAACGAGCCGCGTTTGGCCTCAAAAAAATTGATCTGCTGGTCGTTGGATTCGAAGGTTTGCGGCAAATGATGGTTCAGGCTTACATAGTCAAATATTTCCTGCTCTTCTACCTTTAGTGCTTTATCTTTCTGGTTGGTCAGTATTAAACTGATAGCAATGTAATAGATAGCGCCAGCTATCAGCAGCATTGTAATGGTAGTAGCAAGATTAACACGGTTATACCTTGTTGACAGCTTCATTGCTCGGAAAATTTATATCCCATACCATAAGATGCCTGGATATAATCACCACAATCTGCTTCCATTAATTTTTTTCGAAGGTTTTTTATATGCGAATAAATAAAATCAAAATTATTGGCTAAGTCAACGCCATCTCCCCACAAATGTTCGGCAATTGCATTTTTAGATACCACTTTTCCTTTATTAGCTATAAAATATAAAAGCAGGGCAAATTCTTTTCGGGTTAGTTTTACCGGCGTTTTATATATCTTAACTTCCTTTGCCAAAAGATCGATAGTAATTTCGTTGAAAACAAGCAAGTTGCTGCCATCGAACTTTTTGCGACGGATAATAGCCGATACGCGTGCCTTCAGCTCAGATAAATGGAATGGTTTTACAAGATAGTCATCAGCCCCAAGGTTCAGGCCCTCTAACCGGTCATCCAGGGAGTTTTTTGCGGATATGATCAGCACACCATCCGGATGGTTGTTCTCTTTTAGGGTTTTAAGTATTTCAATACCGTTGCCGCCCGGCAGGGTAATGTCCAGCAAAATACAATCGTACCGGTAAAGGTTTATTTTACTTAAGGCATGCCTGTAAGTAGTTGCACTTTCGCAAATATTGCCCGACCCGGCAAAATATTCTTCAATACTTTCCCGGAGCCCTTCTTCGTCTTCAATGATCAGGATTTTCAAAACACTTTTTTTGATAAATATACAAACAGAATGTTGTAATGATTTTGGATAAATTATCAGAACATGATTTTTAGGATTTTAATGATATTAAGGATGATTGTCGTGATATTTACAACTGATTGTGGGAATCTGACAAATCCTGAAAATCAAACAAATCTTAAAATCGTGTAACTATGTGGTGGATCTACGCTTTACTATCAGCTTTTTTTGCAGCGTTGACTGCAATATTTGCCAAAATCGGCATTAAAGGGGTTGATACCGACCTGGCAACCGCTATCCGGACGGTTGTCATCCTGCTTATTGCCTGGGCAATTGTAATTTTCAGGGGCGGCGCAGAATCTATTGGCAGCTTAACAAAAGTCAACTGGATGTTTCTTGTTTTTTCCGGCTGCGCGACGGGCCTGTCATGGATCTGCTATTTTAAAGCTTTACAATTGGGCAAGGTTTCGCAGGTAGCACCTATTGATAAACTGAGTGTGGCCCTGGCTATAATTTTGGCTGTTGTATTCTTAAAGGAGTCGCTTAACTTTAAACAAGCTATCGGGGCCCTGATGATAATCGGCGGGAGTGTGGTCTTGATATTCGCTTGATAATGAAACATTTATGGATTAATTCTAAAAAATAAAACCAACCCTTTGCAATTTTTGGTAACTTGCGCCCCACGAATGAGGAAAAATTTATCAACCCTAATTGTCCTTTTTTGCATAATTGCCGTATTGGCCAATACGGTTTATGCTGGGAAAACCAGACGGTTACACAAAGCAAATGCAGTTAAAATTATAACTACTTTCGATACCGACAGTGTATCATCTGATAGTCTTTTATCTTTCGCCCAGTCTTTAATAGGAGTGCATTACCGCTCTGCATCATCCGATCCTTCACGCGGTTTTGATTGTTCCGGATTTGTGAGCTATGTTTTTAAAAGCTTTAATTTTAATGTGCCCCGTTCGTCATGCGAATTTATCAGCATAGGCCAAAAGGTAAAATATGAGGATGCCAAGCCCGGCGATATCATATTATTTACCGGTACCAAAAAACATACGCGCCGGATAGGCCATGTTGGAATTGTAATGCACAATGGTACCGATGGGTTTACATTTATTCATTCCACATCAGGTAAAGAACACGGTGTTACTATAACTGCTATGGATAAACTGTACACCCGCCGCTTTGTACAAATCATCCGTGTGCTGAAGCAGAATGATGAGTCGTAGATTAGAGGTTAGAAAAAGTCCGAAAGACCGAAAGTCAGTAAAGTCCGAAAGAAAGAGTTTTCTGACTTCCGATTTCTGACTTCTGATCGCTAACACTTATTGTAACAAATACACTACCTTTAAAAAATCCAATTTTAATTCAAACTTATAACACACCTTTGCGGGCTAACTAACTGAATGATACCGCATGAGGATTTTTTGTACACTATTTTTTTTAATCATTACTTGTTTAACCTTAAAAGCCCAAAACAATAATACGGGTGAAAAAGGCAAAATAACCGGCAAGGTAACCGATGCCGCAACAAAAGCGCCGGTTGACTATGCTACGGTCAGTATTTTCAAACCTGGCAGCACCTCGCCGTTCAATGGCGCCAGTACCGACCCGAAGGGGAATTTCAAAATCGACAATATTTCTGCCGGGGAATATAACATTACTATAGATTTTTTGGGTTACAAGCAACAAAAGATCGATCATGTGGTGATCAGCAGCACAGCCAAAAGCGTATCGCTGGGCAATATCTTACTATCGCCTGTTCAAAACCAGTTAAAGGCTGTTGTTATTACAGCAAATGCCCCCACTGTCGAAAATAAAATAGACAAGTTGGTATTTAGCCCGGCCAATGACCTTACATCGCAAGGCGGCGTTGCTTTGGATGTATTGAAAAAAGTGCCGATGGTTACCGTTGATATTGATGGTAATGTTGAACTGATGGGAAATACAAACATCCGCTTCCTGATCAACGGAAAACCATCCAGTGTTTTTGGAGCAAGCCTGGCAGATGCGTTACAGTCTATCCCTGCCAGCCAGATCAAAAATATAGAGGTAATAACAAGTCCGGGTGCGAAATATGATGCGGAAGGCACCGGGGGTATTATCAATATTATTTTAAAGGACAGTAAAGTGCAGGGCATCAATGGCAGTGTCAACCTGTCGGCTGGTACACGTCTGGAAAACGGTTCGTTCAACTTAAATGGACGAAAAGGCAACTTTGGCGTGAATGCTTTTTTTAGCGGTAATGCACAATTAAACAGCACATCCCTCAATACTACCAACCGTACATCTTACAATAAAACCCAGGATACGATTACCAACCTTTATCAAAAAGGCAGCAGCGATTTTAAAAGAAGCGGCTATCAATCAGGAATTAGTTTTAATTGGGACATAACGCCTAAAGATCAACTGACCGCTGCGGTAAATTTCAATCACTTCGGCAACCATAGTATCACATCCACCAACCAGGACCAGACAATTTATTATGGATTGAACGTTCCTGCCGATACGCTTAGTTTAAACAGATCAGATAGTCGTTTTAGCGCCAATTCAACCGATTGGAGCCTCGCCTATAAAAAGACATTTGCTAAAGAGAACCAGGAACTTGATGTGTTATATAACGCCAGCTTTGGTAACAACACCAACAGTTATATACAGCAACAAAACAACTTAACTACCAACTCACCTACGGTAGGGTCCATCAGCGATAACCCGGGAAAGGATAGGGAAACAGATATCTCGGTTGATTATACCCAGCCTATAAGCAAAGATTTTACAATTGAGACAGGCGCCAAAGCAACAATAGAAGACCTGAGCAATGATGTAGTTACACGGACACTTGTTCAGGGCGTTTATGTGCCCGATCCAAATCAAACCTATTCGTTTAACTACAACCGTAAGATTTTGGCATACTACCTGTCATCTTCATTCTCTTTGTTTAATAATTTTGTAGACGGTAAGGCCGGGCTACGGTACGAGTACACCGTGTCAACTTCCGACTTCCCAAACACTACGATACCTTCCTACGGCATATTGGCGCCCTCGTTTGTTTTATCGCATAAATTTAATAAAACGAATTCTATTAAATTCAGCTATAGCTACCGCCTGGAACGGCCTGATTACCGCTCACTCAATCCTTTTTATAATATCAGCGATCCGCATAATATCAGTACAGGCAACCCGGAGTTAAAGCCGGAATTGGGCCACAATTACGAACTGGGGTACAATAAATCTTTTGATAAAGGCGCGAACATTTACATAGCTGCATTTTACCGGTATAATACCGACGACCTGCAATCGTATACAACCTTTTACCCCACTTTAGATATCAACGGCATTACTTATACCAACGTGTCCCTCACGCAGCGTTACAATATTGGGCAGGAAATAACCGACGGTATAAACCTGTTTGGATCGCTGCCCGTGTCAGGTAAGCTGAGCTTTCGCTCGAACATGTTTTTTGCCAACCGTACAACAAGCAATCCCGGTAGCCCTGATGTGAGCGGATTTGTTTATCGTATTAACTTAAACAGCACTTACGATTTCGGGAATAATTTTGCGGGCGAGCTTTTTTTAAATTACCGCTCGTCGCAAAAAGGGATCCAGGGGACCAACCCGGCGTTTGCGTTTTATAATATCGCCTTACGCAAGCAGTTCGCCAATAAAAAAGCCAGCATTGGTTTAACCGCTGCCAATCCGTTCAGCGAATATGTAACCCTGAAACAAACCCAATTTGGGCCTAATTTTAACCAAACCAATTTGAGGGAAGTGCCATTCCGTTCATTCGGCATTAGCTTAACTTATAAGTTTGGTAAGCTTGAGTTTAAGAAAGATAAAGGAGATAATAATCAACAGGTGCCTGATGATAATGCCGGCGGTGGCGGTGGAAGGTAGCGGCGGATTGAATCCGCCGTTGGTTGAATAACCATTTAATTCTGTCGAATCACGCAAATAACTGATCCATCCAATATTTATACAGAATTAATTGCTAATTATATAAAAAAATTAAGCTATGAAATCAATTCTTAAACCACTTTGCACATTGTTGTTCGGCGCTGCCCTTATGCAGCCTATCCATACTTTTGCCCAGGAAAAAACGGGCTTTAGCATTTTAAGCCGGTTTCCTATTCACAGCACCGGCGGGTGGGATTATATTTTTGTTGATGGCGCTGCCAAAAAAGTATATGTGTCACATGGCATGCAGGTAAACATCCTTGATGCGGCTACAGGTGACTCCTTAAGTGTTATCCCTGATACCAAAGGTGTGCATGGCATTGCAATAGCAACAGAATTTAACAAGGGATATACCAGCAATGGCAGGGGAAACAACATCTCGGTATTTGACTTAAAAACCAACCAGGTTTTAAAACAGGTACCTGCAGGCACTAACCCTGATGCTATTTTTTATGACGATTTTTCGAAGAAAGTTTACGCCTTCAACGGGCGCAGCAAAGATGCAACTGTGATAGATGCCGCTACTGACGCGGTGGTTGCCACCATTCCGCTGGGCGGCAAACCCGAGACCGGAGTATCTGATGGCAAAGGGAAAGTTTTTGTAAACATTGAAGATACCGGCGAGGAAGTTGAAATAGATGCTGCTACCTATAAGGTATTAAACAGGTGGAAACTTACCGGCGGCGAAGAACCATCAGGCCTGGCGATTGACCGTGTAACTAACAGGTTGTTTGTCGGCTGTGGCGGTAACAAAACAATGATAGTGATGGATTCTACAAATGGCAACATAGTAGCCAAATTTCCAATTGGCGATTGTGACGGCGCAGCTTTTGATCCGGAATTGAAACTGGCTTACACTTCAAATGGTGAAGGTTCCATCTCCGTGGTACGTGAATTAAGCGCCGACAAGTTTGAATTTGTAGAAAATATCCCAACTGAACCAGGCGCCAGAACAATAGGCATTGATGTAACCACGCATAAATTATACTTGCCAACAGCGCAAATGAAACCCGTTGCGCCAACTGCCGAAAATGCTCATCCACGTCCACAGCAGATACCTGGGACTTTTCATGTGATTGTTGTGGGGAAATAGCATATCAAATAACAAAATATGTCATTTACTAAATAAATATGTCATTTCGATCCGCCAACGGCGGAGAGAAAACTTCACCGCTAATGCTCTCCGCCATACAAGTTCGTGACGCATGTTGTATAGGTTTTCTCCCTACGGTCGAAATGACATAGTTTTGATTTTATCTAAAATACTTCCCTCTCTTCAGTCATCTATTTACATTCAAACTTGTATTTTAGATGAATTATTATTTTAGTGAGCGAACAAACAAATACCAACAAAACCCCTAAACAACTGAGGATAGCTGCCGCTATCTTCTTTTTTATTTCAGGCTTTGGCTATTCTACCTGGGCATCGCGCATCCCTACTATAAAACATCAATTGCATTTGAATGAAGCCCAGTTGGGTACCGTATTATTTGCTCTGCCTGTTGGACTAATGCTTATGATGCCGGTTACCAGTTGGCTATTGGCCCGTTATAGCAGCAGGAAAGTTATGTTTTTTGGTTCTACATTTTTATGCTTTGTATTGATTTTAATAGGGTGTGCCAATAATATGTGGCAGCTGATTGTCACCTTGTTCTTTTTTGGCTCCGCCCGAAACCTGATGACGCTTTCGATAAACACACAGGGGGTTGCGGTGCAGGCGGTATATAAAAAGTCAATAATGACCACTTTTCATGGTATCTGGAGCCTGGCGGGTTTTGCGGGGGCGGCATTTGGCCTGGCAATGGTCTACTTTAATATTTTGCCTTTATGGCATTTTATGTTGGTTAGCGCGTTGCTTGCTTTCTTTACGCTGTATTTTATCAGGGATACACTCTATCAGGCGCCGGTGCCCCAAACAAGAAAACCCGTTTTTTCACTTCCTGATAAACATTTATTAAAGTTTTCGCTCATCTGCTTCGCCTGTATGGCTTGTGAAAATACAATGTATGATTGGGGCGCCCTTTATTTTCAAAAAGAAGTCCATGTCGACAAAACAACCGCCACGGCCGCTTTTGTAATTTATTTGGTGGCGATGACCTCTGCAAGGTTTTTGGGGGACAAAATAGTGACCAGGGTAGGAAATAAAACGGTATTGAAATTTAGTGGGCTGTTCATTTTTTTGGGTTTATCGATGGCCGTTATATTGCCATATACCGTTCCGGCAATTTTAGGCTTTATATTGATCGGCTTTGGCGTATCGTGTGTGGTACCTATGATATTCAGCATTGCCGGGAAATCAAAAAACATGAGCAGCTCTTCCGCGCTCGCTTCCATATCTACCGTAGGGTACCTTGGCTTTTTATTCGTTCCTCCATTCGTTGGTTTTATTGCGCAAAGCACCAATTTGCGATGGTCGTTTGGCATTATCGCCATTTTTGGGGCAGTGATAGTTTACCTGGTATCTAAAATAAATGAGGGACAGGAAGAGACCGAGATGGTTGTATTAGGTGGGATTGATAATTAATTTATCAGGGTAATAAGTTATTCTGATATATCACGTTAGTTCCATGAATGCGGACCCTCAGGCTTATCACAAGATTTTACAGCGGAATATTTTTAGCAAACTTGCTGGTTACGCTAAGCTGCGTTGGCTTATTGATGCTTTTTGGCACGAAAGCAATTGAGATTTTCGGCGTATTATTTTGGTATAAGCTTATCTCAATGGGCATGATCTTTTACCTGGCTATATACTACAAAAAGAATGAGCTGTATTACTATCAAAACCTGGGCGTTTCAAAATTGATGCTGGGAATAGCAACATCCGTAATCGATTTTATCCTTTGGCTAATCGTAATAGTTATGGTAATTAATTAGTTATAAGGAGGAATTAAAAAAATTAAATTTAATTTAGTAGCATAACAACAACCGTTGACCAGCATATTGAGGCATACCTATTTTAAGAAAGTAAACGCTAAACAATAACACATAAACCTTTCTGCATATGGATTTAATATGGTTAAAGTTTCTGATGGCGCCGGTCCTGATCGTGGTACCGATCTGGTTAGGAAAACGGATCGGGATTTGGTACAAGAAGAAAATGGCCGGTGCAGAAATTGCACCCCTGATATCTGTGGTGGGGGCTACCCTTGGATATTTTGCTTTTATGCTTGCGGTTACTTACCAAATGACTTCTACCCGTTTTCAGGCGCGCAAAGACTTACTCCTGGACGACGTAAGCGCCATAAGTGCTGCCAACATGCAGATCGGGCTTTTGGAGGATTCTTATCAAATCACCTGCAGAAAATTGATCTTGAAATATGTTGATTTGTTAATATTAGTGCCGTCAGAAAAGGGTGACAATATTAAAGTAGGCGTTGACCGTGCAAAACAAACATTGGACTCGCTTTGGTTACAGGCAAAAACAATGTCGCGTGAGAACAAGGCCCAGGGGACCGCTTTTGCCAGTACCGTCATTAATCTAAAACAGCAATTTACCAGGAGGGTGACAGTTGGAATTTATTCCGGCATTCCTGTAGCTATTATGGTTGTTTTATACCTGGTTGCTTGTTTTACCATGCTCTTGGTTGGTTTCCAGTTTGGAATTTCGGGTAAGAGCAGTGTTCTTCCCACCTTGGTGCTGGCGATTACGTTTTCATCGGTCATGTGGTTGATTTTTGCGTTAGACCACCCGGAAACTGGCATTATCAAATTGGACCAGCAGCCAATGATAGAACTTCAAAAGGAAATCACCAGGAGTTTTTAACTTATCACCCGGCTTTGTAAACCGAATTGCCTTACGCTCAACGTTTTCCCGAACAACACATTCGATATCCAATATTTTTAATTAAATGATACATACACTCGAAGCAGACGGCATTCAACTGGAGTTCGGTTTAAGACGGCTCTTGTCCGACGTCTATATAAAATGCGAAACCGGGAAAATAACCGGTCTGCTCGGCAGAAACGGACAGGGTAAAACATGCCTGATGAATATTATCCTCGGTTCATTAAAATCCTCTGTTAGTTCGGTGCGGTTTGATTCCAAAATGATCGTAAACGTAAGTAAACGGCCCGACCTGCTGCTGTACCTGCCGCAGTTTAATTTTATACCAAAGTCATTAAAAGTAAAACAGGTGCTTGATGATTTCAGGTTATCCTACCAGGATTTCGAAAGCAGGTTTCCTGAATTCAGCGAGAAACGGAACGCAAAAGTTCAGCAGCTTTCTGGCGGGCAATGGCGGACCGTTGAAATTTATATCATCGCAAAAACACGCTCGCTATTCGCCATGCTTGATGAACCTTTTACCCATTTAAACCCCATTCAAATTGAAAAAATAAAAGAATTCCTGCAGGAAGAAAAAGCGAATAAAGGCTTTCTGCTCACGGACCACATGTATAGGCATTTACTGGACGTAAGCGATACAGTTTATTTATTAAAAGATGGGAAAACACACCTAACTAAAACGGTGCAGGATTTAGATGATCTGGGTTATGTAAGGTTGTGACCCTTCAAAAAAATGTCGGCCCGGTCCACCGGCATTTACGAGACGGATATTTTGCACCTGGTCAGGTAAGCCGAAGGCCAAACAAAAAAATCTCACTTTAATTATTAACAATATATAACATCCGTGCGTCTATATATCTCAAACAAATTAATATTTTAGCCATAAATAAAATTTTTATATGCAAATACGAAAAAGCGTTTTGTGTGCCTTAGCTGCATTTTCCCTTACGGGGATGACTGTCCGGGCGCAAAAAGTAGAATTTACAGAATACGATCTTCCCAATGGGCTGCACGTCATTTTGCACGATGACCACCATGCGCCGGTTGTAGCGGTATCGGTGATGTACCACGTTGGTTCAAAAAATGAAGAAACGGGCCGCACCGGTTTCGCCCATTTTTTTGAGCACCTGCTTTTTGAAGGCAGCGAAAATATTAAGCGCGGACAATTCTTTAAGATAGTATCGGCAAATGGCGGGCAAAATAATGCCAATACCACCCAGGACAGGACCTTTTATTACGAAGTTTTCCCATCCAACGACCTTGAAACCGGCCTTTGGCTTGAAAGCGAACGCATGATGCACCCCGTAATAAACGAAGTGGGCGTAAAAACACAGAACGAGGTAGTAAAAGAAGAGAAGCGGCTGAGCTTTGATAACCGGGCCTACGGTAATGTGATCAATGATATTGGCGAAGCGCTGTTTACAAAGCATCCTTATCACAACGGCGTGATCGGGTCAATGAAAGACCTTGATTCGGCAAAGCTGGATGAGTTTAAAAGCTTCTTTAAACTTTATTATGCACCTAACAATGCTGTTTTAACTATAGCCGGTGATATCGACGTGGCCAAAACAAAGCAGTTGATCGACGCCTATTTTGGCCCGATACCACGTGGCAACGCGGTGGTTTATAACAAGGTTGAGGAACCGCCTATCACCAAACAAATTGTTGATACAGCCTATGATTCCAATATCCAGATCCCGGCGATTTTGTCATCCTACCGTGTGCCGGGCAGGGATTCGCGCGATTCGAAGGTTATGCAGATGATCTCAAGTATCCTTTCGGGAGGGGCAAGCTCTAGGATGTATAAAAAAATGGTGGATGATAAAAAGGACGCGCTGCAGGTGTTCGCCTTTAATTACGCGCTGGAAGACTATGGCATGTATATCGTAGGGGCCATACCAAACGGAGGGGCTGCCCCCGCTTCTTTATTGGGCGATATGGACGAGGAAATAGTAAAGCTGCAAACTGATTTGATAAGTCCTGAGGACTATCAGAAACTGCAGAACCAGTTTGAAGATAATTTTGTGAGCGCCAATACGCGGATGCTGGGCATCGCCGAAAACCTGGCCAATGGATATACTTTCCATCATAAAAATACCAATGAGATCAACGAAGAGCTCACAACAATAAGATCGATAACACGGGAAGAAATACGGGATGCCGCCCGCAAGTACCTGGGGGTTAACCAGCGCATGGTATTGTATTACCTGCCCTCAAAAGCTAAAGCTCAATAATTAACCAATAGCAACAACAACGATGAAGAAATTTATAATGATAGCTGCCGGAGCATTATTGATGCAATATGCACAGGCACAAATAACCATTGACCGTTCCAAACAACCGGCGCCAGGCCCTACGCCTGTTTTAACTATAAAAGATCCTGTTATTTCTAAATTACCTAATGGCATTACATTGCTGGTGGTTGAAGATCACCGCCTGCCAAAGGTTTCGGCAAGCTTTTCTATCGATGCCGGGCCTGTAACTGAAGGGAGCAAGGCAGGTGCGATGAATTTAATGGGTGATATGCTTAATGAAGGCACCAAAACTATGCCCAAAGCCGCTTTTGACGACGCTGTTGATAAAATAGGCGCAACTGTTACGCTCACATCTTCAGGCGGCAATGCCTCAGCTTTAACCCGGTATTTTAAAGATGCTTTTGGTTTAATGGGACTGGCATTAAAAGAACCGGCATTTACACAGGAATCATTCGATAAGCTTAAAACACAAGCGATAACCGGCTTGAAAACACAAACCAAAAGTGCTGCCGCCATTGCTGCCAGGGTAACCAATGCGCTCACTTATGGTAAAACACATCCGAATGGTGAATTTGAAACAGAAGAAGGGATCCAGGCGCTTACTTTGCAGGATATAAAGAATGCTTACGGCAAATATATCACACCTTCGAGAGCCTATTTAACAATTGTTGGCGACATAACACCTGCGGATGCCAAACAACTGGCAACAGATGTATTCGGCGCATGGAACGGCACAAAGCTAAGCTTACCTGTACTGGCCGTGGTGCCAAACCCTGCCAAAACAGAAATAGACGTGGTTGACGTGCCAAGTGCCGTACAATCAGAAATAAGGGTAGTTAACCTGGTATCGCTCAAGAAAAACAATCCAGATTACTTCCCGGTATTGCTGGCCAATTACATTTTAGGCGGCGGCGCCGAGAGCCGTTTGTTTATGGACCTTCGCGAAAAGCACGGCTTTACTTACGGCGCTTATTCGTCACTTGGTACCGGAAGGTTCCAAACCACTTTCCAGGCACAGGCTGCGGTGCGTACTGCAAAAACTGACAGTGCCGTTGCCGCATTTTTGGACAACATTAAGCGCATGCGTACTGAAAAAGTATCTGATGAAGAATTAAAGATCGCGAAATCACTTTATAACGGATCGTTTGCGCTTGGCCTGGAAGACCCGGCCCGTACGGCAACTTTTGCCAGTACTATCCTGATCAACGATCTGCCGGCTGATTTTTATAAAACTTACCTGCAAAGGGTTAATGCCGTAACTGCTGATGATATATTGCGTGTATCTCAAAAGTACATGAACTACGCCGGCGCTCGGGTAGTGGTTGTAGGCAATGCCGCCAAAATACTCGACGGCATTAAAAAATTGGGCTATCCTGTTAAGCAGTTCGATGCTTATGCAAACCCGGCAGTTTCAGGCCAGGGCCAAGCCGTGCCCGGCGTTAAGGCGGCTGATGTGATAAAAGGCTACATAGATGCTATTGGTGGCGTTGCGGAGTTGAAAAAGATCACTTCGGTAGATGCTACGATGTCAATGAGCATGCAGGGAATGACACTTAGCGTTGACCAAAAAAGGCTTGCGCCTAACAAAGAGTTAATGACGATATCTATGGGCAGCAATATTGTGATGAAGTCGTTATTTGATGGTGATAAAGGATATCAGCAGCAAATGGGAAATAAAAAAGACATGAGCGCCGAAGAGATAGCCCAGAAAAAAGTGTTCACCTCGTTGACCGAACAGCTGGATTATTTGAGTAATCCCGCATTTAAACTTGCTGTAAAGGGCACACAAAAGGTAAACGGCGCCGATGCCTACCAGGTAGAAATTACCGACCCGACCGGCAAAACATCAACCGAATATTATGATGTAAAAAGCAAACTGCTGGTAAAAAGCGAAAGTACAACAACCAGCAATAATACATCGGTTATGCAAACCGTTGAACTTAGTGATTACCGCAAAGCAGGCAATGTTATGTTCCCGTATAAACAAGCTATGTCGGTATCCGCCGGCGGCCAGGAGCAGAACTTTGTAATGACCGTTACTGATGTAAAATTAAATACAGGCGTAACGGCTGCTGATTTTAAATAATAAACTATTAGAAACAGTTTGTAATTAACCAGACTTCCGAAGTTTCGAAAACTTCGGAAGTCTTTTTTATATTTAGACTTTCCGTACCTCTTATACAGTTTTGAAATCATGGACCCCAAAACCAAAAAAGTATTCTTTGCTATGGGCCTCATTGCATTGTTTTTGTGCAGTGTGTTCATTTCACAGTTTTACAATATGCAGCGTAAGGCAAGCCAGCAGAAGGTCCGTATCGAGCAAATCGGTAAGCTGCAATTTAAGGGTAAAGTGGTCAGCACAAAGACCTATAAGTACTATGGTAAAAACTATTATATAGTCTGCGTAAAGCTCGATTCCACCGCCAACGATGTATACATTTATAACGACCTGGACTGCATAAAAATCAAACATGGTATAGCTACTTTTTCGGCCGGTTTCCTGAACCATACTTTAGGCGCAGCAGATTCAATTGCAGTAAACGTGGATAATAGCGGCAAGATATTGTTCCACTATAAAGACAATGCCGAAGAAAAATTCCCGCTCGGCTTTGAGCCGATGGGCATGCACGAAAGCGATCTGAATGCGTGTGATTGATTGTTGTCTGAACCACTGATTAACCTGATTTTTATGATTTTGCTTGATTTTGACGTTTATTAATTTTTATACCATAAAAAAGATGCTTGGTCATATAAATCAGGTTAATCAGTGGTTCAGACAAAGCCGCAAGCACCCAAAGTTTTACTTTGCCCTTACCATCAAGTTACGGCCTTAAATTAACTTTGCACCCTTAAAATAAAAATGATGAAGGTAGAAATTTGGTCGGATGTAATGTGCCCGTTTTGCTATATCGGCAAGCGCAGGTTTGAAAATGCTTTGCAGAATTTTGAACATAAGGATGAAATAGAGATCGAGTGGAAAAGTTTCCAGCTTAACCCCGATCTTGAAACCGATCCAACCGTTAACATTGACCAATACCTTGCCGATAAAAAAGGATGGACGATTGATTACGCCCGTCAATTAAATGCGCAGGTAACTCAAATGGCTGCTGAAGTGGGCTTAACTTATAATTTTGATAAGGCCATAGTAGCCAACAGCTTTAACGCGCACAGGTTTAGTCATCTTGCCAAAAAGCACGGCCTTGGTGCTGAGGCCGAAGAACAATTATTTAAAGCCTACTTTACCGACGGCAAAAATATTGATGACAAAGATACCCTGATTGAATTGGGCAAAGGGCTGGGAATTGATGATGATGAAATTAAACATACGCTCGACAACAATTTTTACGCCGATGACGTAAAACATGATATTGCAGAGGCCCAATATCTTGGCATACAAGGGGTGCCGTTTTTTGTGTTGAATAATAAGTATGGTATTTCAGGCGCGCAAGCGGCACCGGTATTTGAGCAAACTTTGCAGAAGGCGTTTGTTGAATGGCAGCAGGAAAATCCGAAACCACGGTTAGAAATAATTGAAGGTCAATCTTGCGGCCCGGACGGAGACAGTTGTTAGCCTGCCGCATAATTATTTTCTGGCAAGTATTTTAATTGTCAACAAATCACATAAATTTATGAGGCCGAAACTTCATAGATTTTAATAAAACTTTTATATGAGAAAAATATACTTTAAGCTCTTTACAGCACTTTATATAGCTAGTATCCTGACCGCTTGTAAATTAGATCCGCCTATATATCCTGACCCAAACGCAACAGCCACAACAGCAGGTACTGGGACGGGCGCTAACACAAGTGCAGGCACAGGAACAAGCACAACAACCGGGACCGGTACTACTGCTACAGGTACAGGATTACCTTTAGGTGCTGTAAACACGGTTTTGATCAAGATAAATGGCACTGTAATCACTTATAACAGGAATGTGTCGTTCACTACTTTTTTTCCAGGTACTCCGCAAGCAATATTGTCGCCAACAACCGGGCAAACCACCATCGCAGCATTCAATCCAAATAACGCAACTGATGTTTTCACGCTTTCCTTCCTCGATTCAAAAACGGGATTGTTTGATCTGGTCGGTATAGTTGCCGGAAGTTACTCGAATGATCCATTGGTTACCGGCAAAGTAAAAATAACAGCTTTAACCTATGCCAACTCAAAAGGAACCCTGCAGGGCACTTTTAATTGTGATATGGTAGACGCTAATGGCAATTCTATCCCTAACTGCCCGGGATCCTTTAATATAAAAGAATGATATTCAATTTACAATAAATTGGCTACATTTGTATTAATTAAGTTAGTGTAATTTTTACACTAAGTGAGGTAAAAACAAATGGATACTCCCCTACGGCCGGTTACACTTCATAAAACAACGCTCCGCATTGCTGTTGGGGCATTGTTCTTTATGGCTGGTTTATGCTTTTCCAGCTGGGCGTCACGCATAGCTACAGTACAGCAGAATATGGGCCTTTCTGACGCCGCGTTAGGGGCGGTACTTTTTTCACTTCCCATTGGGTTAATGCTATCACTTCCGTTTTCTGGCTGGATAATTACAAAAATTGGAAGCAAGCGTGTGCTGTTGTCTGCAATACTGTTTTACGGGACAGCGCTTTTAAGCTTAGGGCTGGCGCAAAATACTTTTCAATTGGTTATTTGCCTTATGTGTTATGGCTTTGCAGGTAATGCCGTAAATATTTCTGTAAATACGCAGGCTGTAACCGCCGAAGGACTATACGACAGGCCAATAATGGCCTCTTTTCACGGTCTGTGGAGCCTTGCAGGTTTTACAGGGGCTGGTATAGGAACATTTATGATTGGCAGGGGCGTTGATCCTTTTCATCATTTCATATTGATCATGGGGATACTTATAGTTGGGGTAGTTGTCGCTTCCCGCTACCTTTATGATGATTATGGCGTTTCCAAAAGCGAAGCCAAACCATCCACCACGCTTTCCGAACGGCTAAAGCTCATGATACCCTTGTTATCGCTTGGAAGTATCGCTTTCTGCTCTATGATCTGCGAAGGCGCCATGTTCGATTGGAGCGTTATATATTTTAAGAAAGTAATAACCGCGCCCATCGCGTTGCAGGGGGCCGGGTTCACCGCATTTATGTTTACTATGGCCGGTGGCCGGTTTATAGCTGATTGGTTCGCTCACCGTTTTGGCTTAAAACGCACCTTGCAGGTTAGCGGGTCGTTAACTGCAACAGGATTGCTTATCGCGGTGATCTTCCCTCATTTTTATACAGCAATAGCAGGCTTTTTGCTGGTTGGCGCGGGTGTGTCCTCTGTTGTGCCAATGGTATATAGTGCTGCAGGAAGATCAAAGACCATGTCGGCAGGCGTTGCGCTGGCTGCAGTATCAACCATTGGTTTCATAGGCTTCCTTGTTGGACCACCGTTGATTGGATTTATTGCCGGCCTGGCCACATTAAGGGCGTCGTTTGTATTTATAGCTGTGATGGGTACCTGTGTTGTGATACTATCGTCGCGCGTAAAATTTGACAGGTGATCTGGTTCATTGGTTCACTGGTCTTTTCTATCGACTATTTCAGATCTCCGACTTCAGATCCCCGACTTCAGACTTCCGACTTCCGACCTCAAAATCACTCCTCATTCAAATCCGCTTCTCCCGGGTTTAACAGGTACTCAAAGTTTTCATAGCCATTATGAAAAATGAATTTCACCCGTGCTTTTGGCAGGTCAATATCCAATGCCATTGCGCCAAGTGTTGCCGGCAAATTATCGCGGATAAGTTTCAGGTCAGTAATATGGGGCGTTTCTATAAAAATATCCTCGTCCTGCGCTTCAATTTTCCAGCCGGGTATATTTGCGCCGTTTAATAATTCGATCCATTTTTGCTGGTATGGGTTCATAATATCTTGCATTAATCCATAAAACAATTAACAAGTTAATAGTTTTGAAAGAGTTGAAATTGTTACTTATCAACGGCTAACTGTAAGCTTACTTGGTTCTCCAGCCACGTTAATTCTGTCGGTATTGTTTTTTGTAAATAGGTACGCCATTTTCGCCAACTGCACCAGCCGGTGTGACGAATGAAAATAATCTTAATTTGGCGATTTTCATCATCATTTGCTATAGCAGTTTTCGCATAGCTATTACCAATTTTTTCTTCCCATCTTACGCCTGCGCTAAAAAAACTCGTATCTTTAATAGCATGCATAAAAGAATTTGCAGCAGTTGTTCCAATAAAAATGCAGGTTTGGGGTTTTAATATTTTAACAACATCAAAAAACGTTTTCCAGCCATCATAAAAATCGTTATACGTTGGCCTACCTTTGTTAGTATACATTGGTTTTTGAACAAAGTTGAAAAATGACACATTTTTCCAAAAAGGAGAAAAAGTATCGAAACTGTCTTTTTCAAAAAGTATTCTGTGGAAATTAGAAAACGTCGGATATTTTTGTCCATAGTTCGCTATCTCATCAATGACAATCCTCGTGAAAGTCTTTTTATTAATCTTATCGATTGAAGCTTGATTAAGATCTTTATAGTAGTGGCTTTCACCAACTATGAGTATTCGTAAGTTTTCGTCATGGTCAAAATAATTATCTCCTATCCAAGGCAACCATTTTATTCCAGAAGAATTCATTAAATCTTGGTCTGTTAGATTGTTCATTTTATAATATTTGGATTGTGAATAAGTCAGGTATAATATTTATTACTCTTCTATAGTCTTAAGGTTAAATTCTTAATATCCGAAAAAAGTTTCAAATCTTATAAAAAGCAATAAACTTATTCGGGTTTGCTTGGACGGGTATTAACTAAATCTTTCTAATCGCCGCCACTTTTCCTATGGTCAATCCCTGAACTATAATAGAGAAAACCACCACTACGTACGTGATCAGAAGGAACTCTTCACGGTGCATGGCCTTTGGCAGTGAAAGCGCCAGCGCGACGGATATACCGCCCCTCAACCCGCCCCAGGTTAAGATCAGAACGGCATTTTTTTCAAACTTTATCCACAACTTTAAAAAAATTACCGGAAAGGCTACTGAAATATACCGCGCCAGTAAAACCAACACCACCATTATCCCGGCAACAATCATTATGGTAACATTGATCTGTATTACCAACATCTCCAGGCCTATGAGCAGGAACAATACCGCGTTGAATATATCATCGATCAGGTCCCAGAATTTACCCAGGTAATCCCGGGAGGTTTCTGATAAACCAGCTTTTTTTGCTTTGGTTCCGAATATGATCCCGGCCATTATGATAGCCAGCGGACCGGACAAATGCAGATGGTCGGTTAGTGAATAGCCGCAGGTGACCATCGTGAGCGTAATCAGGACCTCAACCCTATAGTTGTCAATTGATTTCACTAAAAAGTAAGCAAGGAATCCCAAAGCGATCCCGAAGACCAGGCCGCCGCCGGCTTCTTTTATAAAAAGCAGCGCTGTGCCGCCTATAGAAAATTTCTCGGTGCCATTTATCGCAACCTCAAGAATTGTCAGAAAAACTACCACGCCAACGCCATCGTTAAAGAGTGATTCTCCGGCAATTTTTAGTTCCAATGACTTTGGTATGCCCGCATGTTTAAGGATACCCATTACGGCGATAGGGTCAGTTGGCGAAATGAGCCCGCCAAATAAAAGACAATAGATATAAGGTATATTGAGATCAAATATTTGAAAAAGGTAATAAGCCATTACGCTTATTATAAAGGTTGAAATAAATGTGCCGACGGTGGCCAGCACTATTACAGGCCACCTTTCGTGTCGCAGTTTATTTGCATCAATGTGTAATGCCCCGGCAAATAGTAAAAAGCTCAGCATTATCTTCATCAATACCTGTTCGAAATTGATGTTCCCTACTAATAACAACGCTTTTGAAGAAATGCCCGGCACCAGGTAACCTGAAATCGCGATGATCATTGAGGAAATCAGCGCGATGACCATAACGCCAATGGTGGGCGGCCATTTGATCCAGCGATCGTTTACGTAAGCAAAAGCCGCCGTTAACAATATAAGTATGGAGATGATATGATATGTTGCCACAATATTTGTAAAGTACCCAATTTACATATTTTTTTACGGCTGATCGCTATGGCTATCATTTATCCTAAGCGTGCAACTTAATCAACCCAATCCAACCCAATCAACTAATCTCCTCTTTCACCTTTCACCTAAAATTACCATATTGCATCATAAACCGGTACTGTGGATAATAAAATAAAGCTATTAAAACAAAAACGTGCGGAAGCCAATTTGGGTGGCGGTAAGGCGCGAATTGAAAGTCAGCATAAAAAAGGGAAACTTACTGCACGTGAGCGGCTGCATTTTTTAATGGATGAAGGATCGTTCCAGGAAATCGGGATGCTGGTTGCCCACCGCTCCACCGATTTTGGAATGGAAAACGAACAGTATCCGGGCGACGGGGTAATTACGGGCTACGGAACAATAAGCGGGCGGCTGGTTTACGTCTTTTCGCAGGATTTTACCGTTTTTGGCGGATCGCTTTCAGAAACACATGCCGAAAAGATCTGTAAGATAATGGACCTCGCCATGAAGAACGGTGCACCGGTTGTCGGTTTAAACGATTCAGGAGGCGCCCGGATCCAGGAAGGCGTAGTATCATTAGGCGGATACGCTGATATTTTTTATCGCAATACTATGGCATCCGGCGTTGTGCCCCAGATATCGGCCATCATGGGGCCCTGTGCCGGGGGCGCAGTATATTCTCCGGCTATTACCGATTTTATTTTGATGGTTGAAAATACGTCGTACATGTTTGTAACCGGTCCGAATGTTGTAAAAACTGTTACGCATGAAATGGTTACTTCGGAAGAGTTGGGGGGGGGCAACTACACATGCCACAAAATCAGGGGTTACACATTTTGCCTGTGCGAATGAGATAGAGGCAATTCAAAACGTGAAAAAGCTGCTAAGTTATATGCCCCAAAATTGTGAGGATAGGGCGCCTGCCCTGCCATACGAACCCAAAAATGAACTGCGTACCGAACTGGATACAATTATGCCGGAAAATGCCTCGCAGCCTTACGACATCAGGGACGTAATAGACCATGTAATTGATACGGGATCGTTTTTGGAGGTGCACAAGGATTTCGCAGAAAATATAGTAGTGGGTTTTGCCCGTCTGGCAGGACGCAGCATTGGTATAGTAGCCAACCAGCCTGCTTTTTTGGCGGGCGTGCTTGATATTCATTCATCCACCAAAGGAGCAAGGTTTGTTCGCTTTTGTGATAGCTTTAATATTCCATTGCTGGTGTTTGAAGACGTCCCCGGCTTTTTACCGGGCACCGATCAGGAATGGAACGCCATTATCACTAATGGTGCAAAATTGCTTTATGCTTTTTGCGAAGCAACTGTACCACGTATAACCGTGATCACCCGTAAAGCTTATGGCGGCGCGTATGATGTGATGAATTCCAAACACATAGGTGCGGATATGAACTATGCCTGGCCATCAGCCGAAATTGCCGTAATGGGTGCCAAAGGCGCTGCCGAAATTATTTTTAAGCGTGAGATCAATGCAGCAAAAGATAAAGAAGCCAAGTGGAAAGAAATGGAGCTGAAGTATTCGGATATTTTTGCCAACCCTTACCGTGCTGCGGAACGCGGCTTTATTGATGAAGTGATAGAACCTTCAGAAACGCGCATAAAGCTGATCCATGCTTTTAAGATGCTTGAAAATAAGGTGGTCAATAACCCGAGGAAGAAACATGGGAATATCCCGTTGTGATTTCGGATTTACGAATTACGATTTCAGATTTATTCTTGAAGGTATCTTTATTTAATCACTCTATGAAGAACTCTATATTTTTTGTCATTTGCTTTGCTTTATTTTCGTGTCAGCATAAAAATAATAAAGCAATAAGTAATACTGAAGCCAGCAAGACGATACATACAAAGGAAAGTCAATCGGCTAAAAAAGAAACTGGTACCGGATGTTCATATGACAATGATGTATCCACTTTGGGCATTGGGTTAGTTATTGCGCCGTCAAAAGTTGATATTTACAACGATAGTCAACTAACTAATAAATCTGCGAGCTATGACATGTATAAAGACGGATTAAACAAAATAAGCATCTGCCCTAAATTTTATGAACCAGACTACGGCATTATGCATTTTGTATGTATCGACTCAACAGAGAAGGCTTATAAAGTCTTAATAAATTATGATGAATTAAAATATCTTCCAAAAACAAAAGATTACGTGTTTAAATCATGGCAAGATTATATAAATGAATCGTATGGAATTAGGAGATTGACCGCCGAAGGAAAGAATATTTCCAAGATTCACCTCCAGCCTTTGAGAAAATCCCCTGTAAATGAGGCCGACACCCTTGTTCTTCCCGCAGGCTATGAAATGTTTTGTCCGGTAGAAATAAAAGGCGATTGGCTTCGGGTAAAATTTGATTGTTTTTATAACGATGATAACAACAAACACGAGGGAGAACCCTGTCGCGATTATATCGACCAGTGCAAAAACCCGGTTTCAGGTTGGCTTAAATGGAAGGACGGGAACAAATTGTTAGTCGATATACTAACACAACTGTGAGCGAATTTTTTCATAAAAATCCGAAATCGAATATCCGAAATGCTCCACATCGAACAAATCCGACCCGAACTAACCTGGCGATTGCGGCGGGATGCTTTATATCCCGGCAAAGATATCTTTGAGATGGAAATGGATGAGGACAGTGAAGGCGTTCATTTCGGGGCGTTTAAGGAAAACAAGATAGTCGGGGTGGTTTCTCTTTTTCAAAAAGGGAATGACTTTCAATTCCGCAAGCTTGCTGTTGATCTCTCGCAGCAAAAAACAGGTATTGGCAGCAGCATGTTAGAATATATTTCCGGTTATGCTGCAGAGAACGGGGGCACCCGCCTTTGGTGCAATGCCCGTATCACTGCAACAGATTTTTATCTTAGATCAGGGTTTGCGCAAACCGGCAGGTTCTTCGTGAAAGGCGGCATAGATTACGAAATAATGGAAAAAGCCATCACTCCTGCTCCAGATCGGTAATTATGTTTGAAGCGTATTGGTTCCAGCCTTTGGCTAAAGATAATTTCGCCATATCAATTGCCAAACTGATATCGCCCTGTCCTTCGTATACTACCGAAAGATTATAAGCCGCTTTAGACACTATCGACCTGCTTTTATCTTTTAAAAATGGTTTTAGCAAGGTATCTGCCTTGTCGTAATTACCGGCCAGCAATTCTTTCGTGGCGGGTTGAAAAATCCCGTCATTGTAAACCGGCCGGCTACGTTTAATGATATAAGGCAGGTACTCCGTCAATGCGTCATATGTTGCAGATTGAGCAGAAAAATTAATATATGAGCGGCTGTTTTTAAGGGTTGGATGAAAAATCATTTCAGCAATTACACTTGAAGATGCAGAAGTTGCTCGCGGGTTTTCAGATTTTCCGACCAAATTTTTGTAAAAAATACCATCAGGCTGGTACAAAACAAAGGTAACTTCCACATGGGTATTGTAATTAATGTTTAAGTTTTCATCAACATTTTCGATAATATCGGCCTTGAAATCTTTTAATGCCAGCACATAATTTACATTGTATTTTGAAGCCAACAATTTTATGGAGTCGGGATTTGCTGTAAAGTTTACGGAATCAACGGTCGAGATAACTTTTACATTCGGAAGGTCTTCGAGTTGTGCTGCAGCATATTTAATTGCTGAGTACGCGCCGGCGTTGAGTACATTGATCTTTTTCTGACTGCTGACCTTGGCTCTATCAACAACAAACTGGTTGATCAGTAAAACTGAAGATGGCGAAGGTGTAAATGTCAGCTTCGGCGAATAGGTCACCTCCACATTCACAAATTGCTGTGTATAACATGAACTTAAAAATATCAATGAAATGAGTAAGGAAAAGTTCAAAAACCTCATTGCCTGCAGGTATTAGATCGGGGTCAAAAATATAACATTATCATGAAAGCTGCATGAAAAAAGCCAGGTTGCATTGCGCAAACTGGCTTAACTAACTAAACTCTGAATAAAAATCTACTCGCCGCAAAGGAACGGACACTAAGTAAAGTTGATGTTAAGGCATTGATAAATGTTACCCGGTAATTCGCCCTTTTACAGCAAACTGCTACTGCCAACTGCAAACTACATCGAAATCCATTTCTACCTTCCACGTTAATCATTATATTTGCCTGAAGCTTCAAATAGAGGCATTTAATAAAATATGGCTAAAAAGAAATCCGACGCGCCTAAGCATGTTGCTGTTGTAAATAAAACTTCTCTTGCGTTTTTTGAAAAGTATATTAATAATCCTTCGCCTACAGGTTTTGAGTGGAAAGGCCAGGAGTTGTGGCTTGAATATTTAAAACCTTACATCGATAGTCATTACGTAGACAACTATGGTACTGCCGTCGGCATCATCAATCCAAAAGCCGAATACAAGGTAGTTATTGAGGCGCATGCTGACGAGATTTCGTGGTTTGTAAATTATATCACCAATGACGGATTGATCTATGTTATCCGTAACGGAGGCTCCGACCACCAGATAGCGCCTTCCAAAAGAGTTGATATCCATACAGACAAAGGAATAGTTAAGGCAGTTTTCGGCTGGCCCGCTATTCATACCCGTACCCCGGGCGAAAAAGAAGAAGCGCCAACCCTTAAAAATATCTTTCTTGACTGCGGTTGTACATCAAAGGAAGAAGTTGAAAAGCTCGGCATCCATGTAGGTTGCGTGATCACTTACGAGGATGAATTTATGGTGCTTAACGATCGCTATTACGTTGGCCGCGCACTGGATAACCGTGCTGGTGGATTTATGATTGCCGAAGTGGCGCGCTTGCTTAAAGAAAATAAAGTAAAGCTGCCTTTTGGCTTGTATATAGTGAATGCGGTTCAGGAAGAAATTGGTTTGCGCGGAGCTGAAATGATAGCACACCACATTAAACCTAATGTGGCAATTGTTACTGACGTTACCCATGATACACAGACGCCGATGATCAACAAGATCACCCAGGGCGACCTGGCTTGCGGCAAAGGGCCGGTAATATCTTACGCGCCTGCGGTACAAAACAATTTGAACAAGCTGCTGATTGAAGCGGCTGAAAAGGCGAAAATTCCGTTTCAGCGCCAGGCTTCATCGCGCTCAACGGGTACTGATACCGATGCTTTTGCTTATTCAAATGATGGTGTTCCATCGGCGCTGATCTCACTGCCATTGCGCTATATGCACACTACTGTGGAGATGATCCATAAAGAAGATGTTGACAATGTGATCCGCCTGATCTATGAAGCGTTGCTAAATATTAAGGCCGGGCAAGATTTCAGGTATATTAAATAATAAAAAGATCGAACGAAAAAGCATAAAAAACGTACAAATCAAACAAATAACTGCCTATTTGCATTTACATAATTTGCCATAAAAACATATGAAACCAACACTACTTATATTGGCCGCAGGTATGGCCAGCCGTTACGGAAGCATGAAACAGGTTGACGGGTTCGGTCCACACGGAGAAACTATCATAGATTATTCTATCTATGACGCCATAAAAGCAGGCTTCGGTAAAGTTAGCTTTATCATCCGCGAGGAATTTGCTGAGTCATTCAAAGCTATCTTTGAGCCAAAATTAAAAGGACGCGTAGAAACTGACTATGTTTTTCAGAGCTATGACCTTAAACCTTTTGGCATTGACAAAGTAATTGAAAGGGCAAAGCCATGGGGAACTGCGCACGCGGTTTTGTCGGCGCGTAACCAGGTGCATGAACCTTTTTGCGTGATCAATGCCGACGACTTTTATGGTTACGACGCATTTGAAAAAATGGCGAAGTTCTTAAATACGGAGGTGGCCGATGATAAATTCTCGATCATTGGCTACCAGGTTAATAAAACATTATCTGACTACGGTACCGTATCCCGCGGCGTATGCGAAGTCGACGGCGACGGCAACATGGTTGCTATTAATGAGCGCTTAAAAGTTTACTTCGCAAAAGACGGGAGCGTAGTTTACGAAGAAGATGGCCAGGAAATTCCATTAGCATCAGACACCCCCGTTTCAATGAACTTTTGGGGATTTACGCCTGCGGTTTTTAAACTTACCGAGCCATTGTTCAAAGCATTCGCCGAAGCTAACGAGGACAATCCCAAAGCTGAATTTTTCATCCCACTAATAGGTGATGAGTTGATCAAGAGCGGTGAAGCATCGTTTAAGGTTATTCCTACAGATGCCAAATGGTTCGGCGTAACTTATAAAGAAGACAAACCTATTGTTCAAAAAAGTATATCTGATCTGGTGAACAGCGGAGTGTATCCGCAGAATTTGTGGGCGTAAAATACGAGTTGCCCCATTTTGACTGACAATCAGTGTCTAATAAAAAATCCCGAGTTCATCGGGATTTTTATTGATATAAGTCAAAATTTACTTTTTCGGTTGCTGAGGTTGTGGCGGTGGTGGTGGACCAGCATGTGTACCCCCTGTACCAGGTTTGGAATTTCCTTTGGAACCACCATTTTGTGCCTGCACAGCTTTTACGCCGCCAAATACTCCTACTGATTTTTGCATGTTATTTTAAATTGGAACTTCTATAAAGATAGCGTTTTTTGGTCGTGATAAAAAAACTTTTGGCATATAATAAAGAAAAGCGGAATCATTATATCTATACACTTTCACATCTCTTAACGTAATTTCACTAATTTGCTCGTTTTCGGAGAAGGAATCCACTTCTCCGTGGAAACTTAAATTGTTCGCTATATCTCGTACATAAACTTCTGTGACTTCCTTGCTGTTAAGAAAATACGAGTACAAATTCTCTTCGCCATATTTATCAGCTATATGAAATTTTCGTGCAAACTTTGTTATCAGTTTCTTATTTTCTATCCAGGAAGCTCCAAATCCTATGAATATAGCCACACCAGTAGCTTTAATAATCTCCCAAAAAGGTATATTATTAGAAGTAAATGTGAGCCAAAAGTCCTTTATATCATCGGCATAAAAAATATAGAATAGCAAATCTGATAACAGATAACTCAATCCGCCCAATAAAATGGAATTGATAATAAACTTAAATGGTTCCCATTTTAGATAAGTCGTTAGCTTTTCGAGGATTAATGTAGCTAAGCCACCGGGTATAAGAATCAAGATTAATTTTAAAGCAAGAGCGGATAAGGTCATCGGTTTTTTATTTGGATTTTTAAATATAATGAAAAATCATACGTTATTTAATTACTTAATTTTTAGTGAAAAATCTCCGGCAACGTTCCCGGAGATTTTATTTACTTTTGATTTTACCAATTTCCAAACCAATGAAACGTTATTACTGTTCCCTTTTAATATTTCTATTTTGTTCAATCCACTCATTTGCACAGCAGCATATGCAAACAGAAATTTTAGGAAATACCGAAAGCGTCAGTAATCAAAGCAATGTTTTGATCATAAAGACAAAAGAAGCCGAAGCGCGGGTTTGGGTTTACAGCCCTACGGTTATCAGGGTTAATATCAGTAAGGCACATGGTACAGATACGTCATTTGCCGTTATCCAAAAGCCATCTGAAAAATTAGAATATGCTGAATCCGCCAACGAAATTGTGGTTACTACCTCAGCCATGAAACTGCGCATCACCAAGTCACCGCTGCGTTTTAATTTTTATACTGCCGACGGTAGGGCATTAAGCAAAGATGACGCGCGTTTTGGCGTCAATTGGCAAGGTACAAGGGTAATCAACTATCGCAAATTATATAAGGACGAAAAGTTCATCGGCCTTGGCGAAAAGACCGGCGATCTGAACCGTCGCGGTAGCTCATATGTAAACTGGAACTCTGATGTGCCTGATCATACTCCGAAATCAGACCCTTTGTATGAAACATTCCCGTTTTTTGTTGGCCTGCACGAGGGACTCACCTACGGATTGTTCTTTGACAATACCCACAAAAGCTATTTCGACTTTGGCGCCACAACTGATGATACCATGAGCTGGTTTGGTGCGGATGCCGGCGACATGAACTACTATTTTTTCGGAGCCCAAAACGTTGCGCAGATCATCGAAGATTATACCTGGCTGACCGGCCGTATGGAAATGCCGCCATTATGGAGCCTCGGCTATCAGCAATGCCGCTGGAGCTACGCAAGCGCCGCCGAAGTATTGGAAATAGCCGAAAACTTACGAAAAGACAATATCCCTGCGGATGTAATGTATTGCGACATTGACTATATGGACCAATACAAAATCTTTACCTGGAACAAGAAAACTTTCCCCGATCCGAAAGGGATGATCGACAAACTGAAGGCAATGAATTTTCACCTGGTAACAATTGTCGATCCGGGGATAAAGGTTGAACCGGGCTATAAACAGTATGATGAAGGGGTAGCAAAAAATTACTTTGCCACATATCCAAATGGTGAAAAATTTGTGGGCAGCGTTTGGCCGGGCCGCTGCCATTTCCCTGATTTCTTTAGAGATGATGTGCGTAAGTGGTGGGGTGCTTCCTTCACCGCTTTAACTGAACCGGGCGTGGAAGGGTATTGGAACGATATGAACGAACCAGCTGCCTGGGGCCAGGATATTCCCTGGATGGTAAAATTTGGTGATTATTATATGCCCGAAATTCGTAACGCCTATGGTATGCAAATGGCACGGGCCACTTATGAGGGTACAAAGAAGATATTAGGCAATAAACGGCCATTCGTGCTAACTCGAGCAGCTTATGCAGGTACACAAAGATATTCAGCTGTGTGGACGGGCGACAACTCTGCTTATGACGCACACATGCTGCTTGGGCAACGCATGGTAAACAGTTTGGGTATTACCGGCATGAGCTTGGTCGGTGTAGATATTGGCGGTTTTACCGGCGACCCAACACCCGAACTAATGGTGCGCTGGAACTCATTGGGCGTCTACACGCCTATGTTCCGTAACCACGCTGCCCAAGGCACCAAATACCGCGAGCCATGGCGCTGGGGTAAAGAAAATGAGGCTATCATAAAAAAGGATATTGAGCAACGCTACAAGCTGCTGCCATATATTTATTCAAGCTATTACCAGTCGCATAAAACCGGTATCCCTGTAAGTCGTACACTTGCGATAAATTATACGCGGGATACAATGGTTTTCAATACCAAATACCAAAACCAGTTTTTATTTGGCGACGCTATTATGGTTGCCCCGGTTGAGAGTACCAAATTTACTGAAGATGTTTACCTTCCTGCTGGCGAATGGTACCGGTTGAGCACCGGGGAAAAGTTTAACGGAGAAAAGATCATCAATGCGTCCGCGCCGTTAACTGATCTCCCAGTATTTATCAAAGCCGGCGCCATCATTCCAATGCAAAATCTAATACAAAGCACCAATGAAAAAGGAGACGGCGTATTAGAAGTTAATATATGGTATGGCAAAGAAGCTAATAGCTTTACTTATTACGAAGATGACGGTTCATCGTACGATTATCAAAAAGGAGTATACTATAAACGTGACATCAATTTCGATCCTGCAAAAAAGGTTATTGGTTTTTCAGGCGTTGATGGTTCATTCGTATCGAAGTACGATAAAATAAAATTGGTACTGCATGGGTTTAAGGGAAATATCAAAACCTTTAAAGTAAACGGAAAAGCAGTTAAGATCTGGCCGGATGTAAACAATGGGACTGATTATAGTTTGTTTAATAATGACAGCAAAATAATTAAGATTGAATATTAGCGAATTATGCTTAACTTTAAATATGTCATTGTCCTATAAAATATTGCTTAAACCCGAACCCGAAGGCGGTTTTACGGTAAACGTGCCCGCATTGCCCGGGTGCATAACTTATGGTGCAGATCTTGAAGAAGCAAAACTCAATGCAAAAGAAGCGATTGAACTTTATATTGAAAGTTTAAGAGAACATGGGGAAGAAATTCCTTCGGATGAAGATGTTCTTGAATATAACCTGCAGCTTTTGGCATGAACAAGAAGGCTTATAGCTCTCACGAAATTATTAAAATTCTTAAAGATGCAGGATTTGTCCTTGACAGAATAAAAGGCAGCCACCACATATTTTTACATCCGCAAAGTAAAAGACGCGCTGTTGTTCCTCATCCTAAAAAGGATTTGCCTTACGGGACTGCAAGCACAATATTAAAACAAGCTGGAATAGAATAAATTCTATTTCACGAAGACACGAACGTTTTCAACGCTATGCAAAATGAGCCAATTCAAATAAAAGTTTACGACAAAAGAGAAAAAACCACCTCTGCACTTTATGTGGAGCAGGTTGCCGAAAACGTATTTAGGTGTATTGAAAATGACATTTTAAACTGCCGCTTAACGCTTGGAACTGAATTTAAAACACGGATCAATAAAGAAGGCTGCCACGAAATTATTAAGATCACCAAAGAGTCTGAGTTCTCAACCAGACGCTTTTTTCTCACCTCACAATTTAGGTCGTCGGACTATCGACTGTTGGGTGATGAAATTGTGAAACATGGAGGGTTTTGGCAGGTAGATTTTGGAGGCATTGCAACGATAAATTTGCCAAAGGAGACTGATTTTGATATTGACGAAATCTTCAAAATTTTCGATTTCGCAGTCAATGAAATTAAGGATTGATATAGTATATCCAATCCCTTACAAGCCTTAGTTTTCAAAAATTGCAAGTTTGATTCTCGGCTAATTCCCAACAAAAAACCCCAGCTACCCAAATAGCCGGGGGTTTTCTTATCAATAATCTCTTAGGAGATTGGGTATTATTTCACTTCTTCAAAGTCAACATCTGTAACTGTGTCAGCGTTGCCTTCTGCATGAGCACCGTGTGCGCCTGCACCGCCATCAGCTCCTGGCTGACCCTGGCCTGCATCACCTGTTGCTTTATACATCTCTTCAGATGCTGCGTTCCATGCATTGCTCAATTCAGCTTGTGCTGTCTCAATAGCAGCGAAGTCTTTACTTGCATAAGCTTCTTTCAGTTTCTTCAGGCCATCTTCAATAGGTGCCTTTTTGTCTGCTGAAATTTTGTCGCCATATTCTTTCAATTGTTTTTCAGTTGAGAAGATCAGGGCGTCGGCGCTGTTAAGTTTTTCAACTTCTTCTTTTGCTTTTTGATCAGCGTCAGCATTTGCTTCGGCTTCGTCTTTCATCTTTTTGATCTCAGCATCAGTTAAACCTGAAGATGCTTCGATACGGATCTTTTGCTCTTTACCGGTTGCTTTGTCCTTTGCAGATACATGCAAGATACCGTTGGCATCAATATCAAAAGTTACTTCAACTTGTGGCACGCCGCGAGGTGCTGGTGGTATGCCATCCAGGTGGAAACGGCCAATAGTACGGTTAGCAGAAGCAATCGGACGTTCACCCTGTAAGATGTGGATCTCTACCGAAGGCTGGTTATCAGACGCAGTTGAGAACGTTTCTGATTTCTTGGTAGGGATAGTTGTATTTGCGTCGATCAGTTTGGTCATTACACCACCCATAGTTTCGATACCTAATGAAAGCGGGGTAACGTCTAACAATAACACATCTTTAACTTCGCCTGTCAATACACCACCTTGTATGGCAGCACCTATGGCAACCACTTCGTCAGGGTTAACACCTTTTGAAGGCGCTTTACCGAAGAATTTCTCAACAGCTTCCTGTATCGCAGGGATACGGGTTGAACCACCTACTAAAATCACTTCGTCGATATCTGAATTGCTGTAACCAGCGTTTTTTAACGCAGTTTTACAAGGCTCGATAGTACGTTTGATCAGGCTGTCGGCCAGTTGCTCAAATTTAGCACGGGTTAAAGTTTTAACCAAGTGCTTTGGCACACCGTCAGTAGCTGTAACATATGGTAAGTTGATCTCAGTTTGTGCTGAGCTTGATAATTCAATTTTCGCTTTTTCAGCTGATTCTTTTAAACGTTGTAAAGCCATTGGGTCCTTACGCAGGTCAACACCTTCATCGTTTTTAAATTCGTCAGCCATCCAGTCGATGATCACCTGGTCAAAGTCGTCACCGCCAAGGTGGGTATCACCATCGGTTGATTTTACTTCGAACACGCCATCACCTAATTCAAGCACAGATACGTCATGTGTACCGCCGCCGCAGTCAAACACAACAATCTTCATGTCCTTGTGTGCTTTGTCAAGGCCATAAGCCAAGGCAGCAGCAGTAGGTTCGTTAATAATACGGCGTACTTTTAAGCCTGCAATTTCACCGGCTTCTTTAGTAGCCTGGCGCTGTGCATCGTTAAAGTAAGCTGGTACTGTAATAACGGCTTCAGTAACTTCTGTACCTAAGAAATCTTCAGCAGTTTTCTTCATTTTCTGAAGGATCATGGCCGAAATTTCCTGCGGCGTATATTTACGGTCGCCAATTTCAACACGCGGTGTGTTGTTGTCGCCTTTAACTACTTTATAAGGCACACGCGATGCCTCTTTGGTAACCTCGTTAAACTGGTTGCCCATAAAGCGTTTAATAGACGAAATAGTTTTGGTAGGATTTGTAATAGCCTGGCGTTTTGCAGGGTCACCCACCTTACGTTCGCCGTTGTCAATAAAAGCTACTACAGACGGCGTAGTACGTTTTCCCTCACTGTTTGCAATAACTACAGGCTCATTACCTTCCATTACTGCAACGCAGGAGTTTGTTGTTCCTAAGTCGATTCCAATTATTTTAGACATATGATTATATTTTTCTTGATTGAATGAATGATTATACCTGTGTTTAACAAGGCTTGTGCCAATGTTGGTTTGGCAGAGTTTTTTGAGGTGAAAGGTGAAAGGCGAAAGGTGAAAGGTTATAAATCGTCAGAAATGGGCATTAAACGTGTGACAGGTTGGCAGAAAAGTTATAAATTTATATTATGAAATTAAGACAATACCTTTTATTGATAACCGGGATACTAAGTATTGAATTTCTCTCTTGTAACTCATCGGCTGTATCCAAAAATGATCAATACAAATTTCTGAATTGGTATGTTGAGAATTATCACCCAGAAAATCTATCAGACAAATTGATTCCTATAGAAAACTTCGGTTCGAGCTTAACTCAAATATACAATGCACAAGATGACAGTTGTAAATTTTCAAAAGAAGATCGGTTATTTATAAGCCAACAAGTAATTAGCAACAATAAAATTAAAATCTTATCCAAAGCAGATTTTAGAAACGCAAATTGGAAAGAAAAAAAAGTAGAATCTAGCACCAACCTTTCACTTCCTGTTTTTTCGAAAGATAAAACTATCGTAATAATCAATAGGTGGTATTATTGTGGTATGCTCTGTGACGACGGAGGTATGGAAGTGTTCAAATGGAAAGGCGGTCACTGGAAAAAAATCACTTTACATATACCACATATTGTTAGTTAAATTAGATAAAGCATTTTTAATTTAGTTCATTAAACACATTTCGATAACTTCACTTAACTCAGTTAATGCTTCGTCAATAATTTTCCCTTCAGCATGACATGCTTTAAACATAGGGCATGAAACTATGTAAATACCGTCCTCATCAATTTCAACGACTACCGGAAAGTGATATGTTTTCATGAATACTCCTTTGTAAATAAATTTAATACTAATTTTTCACTTTGATACCACTCCCGAGATTTTACCGGTTTCGGGAATTAATTTGAAATCCTATTTATTATTTACCCTCAACAAATCCATTTTAAATACCTCTTTGCCCATTCGGCCAGTCAATACTTTCGCATCAGGGGTATTACCGGGTAAAATTTTGGCGAACAAGGTGTCATGCTGGTTTTTTGGATAACGCCACACGGCGGTGATGTTTTTCGTTATTTCATTGTATTGTAAATTACCAATAAAGCGTCTTTCGTAGTTATTAAACTCCAGCACGAAATCACTTTTATCAATAAAGACTTTGGTTAGTATACTGTCGCGGCAAGGGTTTAAACTTTGAACGGCGTTATTTATTACAAGGTTTTTGACTTCATATTTTCCGTTTATATCCGGGTAATATTGCGGAAAGCGGTAAATCGCCATCAGGGATAATGGAATAATGATTACGGAACATCTTATAGTATTTTTCCAGACGGCATGGTTAAAATTAAATTGCGGCAAATTACTTTTTGCTTTAAAAAAGAATTCCGCCAGCCTGTCGTACTCTATTGATATTAAGTATATTAATACGAGGACTTCGATAGTTATATACAATTGCACAACAATCTCGAGCTGAAAAAAATAATCAAGCAATAATATGTTTAAAAGGAGGGGCATCAGCAGAATCACGGCTAATAGCCTTGTTCTTCTGAACAATAACATCAAGCCGCCCATGATCTCCAAACTGCCAATAATAACCACCAGCCCGAAGTAATGACCAAAAAAAGCCCACATAAGATCCTCAGGCTGAAGGCTGCTAAACGGGTTGTCTAAAACGGCTAAAGGCACACTGAATTGGAGATGAAAAAACTTTTGGATGCCAAAGGTGCAAAGATCAAGCGCTAAAAAATACCTGGTAACACCTTGCCAGAAAGCCAGCATTGATGTTGAAGTGTTTACCTGCGCGCTGGCCCTTCTTTTCCGAATGAATACATAAATTATTATTGCCAAAAAGTATAGCCCCACCAGGCATTGCTGTATAAAGAAAAGTATGTGCTGGGCCAGCCCCATGTGACCAATGCGTTGCAGTACGATAGCAGCTAAAATAGTTGCGATGACGCAGGCCAGCGCGTTTTTTGATTGTAGTTTGGCGATCATAACCTTGTATTAAAATTTAACACAATGTTATAGCGGCTTGATATTTGCATCGTTCGGATTTATCCAACCGAACATGTTAGTCTGTTAAATATAAATATTACTAATAAGCAGCAGCAGATACCGCATCTGGTTTAGCATGCTGAATAAATTGGCTCGGAGAAAAACCGGTCGACCTTTTAAAAGCTGTATTGAACGTTGTTTTTGAATTAAAACCGGAACTGTAGGCTATTCCCAAAATATTCAGGTGCCTGTGTTTTTCTGACAGCAGTAACCGTTTTGCCTCCTCAATTCTGTAAGTGTTTACGAATTGAAAAAAATTCATTCCGAATCCCTCATTAAGTAAATAAGAAAGATCATGCGGCGAAAGGCTTATTGATTTTGCAAGTTGAGGTAGACCTAATTCACTATCGAGATAAAGTCTTTCAGTATCCATTAAATGCGATAACTCGTTTTTGAGCGTGGTAAGTTGTTCGTCAGGGACACGTTTTTTTGCGGATGACTTTCCTTTTTCTTCGTTGATAAGTGAATTGATATCGGCGAGTTCAGTCTTTTCATAAGGATATACTTCTTTTTGTGCCAGTAAAAAGTAGCAAATAAATAACGCACCTGCAAGGTAGCCCAATGATGAATAAATAACAACAGTTTGGGTTTTGAAAAGCAACGCATTGAACCAAAGGGCTATCATAAAGGCGATGCCCAACAGCAAATATTTCAACCAGTTCAGGTCGACCGGCGACGTGTCTGAGGTAACCAGTTGAATGTTTTTTTGATGCCTGCTAAGTTTAAAGTAAGATAATATCCAATAGGCGGCCACTTGTACCTTTACCGATAAAGACATTAAAACAGGCAATAGTACGCTTAACACCGTGCCTTTATTTGGATATAGAAATGCGGCACCTGGAAGAATCACTGCGGTGCAGATAAATATAAAGAACAGCAGGAAGGGTATAAAATGTAAGAATTCCTTTTTTCTGAAGATCTTATAGGGAGATGTAAAGTGTAAAATACTCAGATACAACGCAGGTGCCATTGCGAATCTCGAAAGCTCGTTAAAGGCAACCAACTGGCTATATTTTTCTTCGGCATGATCTTCGTAAATTATCCCATTTAATAATGCGCAGCCAACTGAAAACAAAAACAGGCTAAACCACTTGTTAGCAACTGCATTAACTTTTAAAGGATTAAAAAACGCAATGAAAGCAAGCAGGAAAAAGCTTACACAAGTTATTTCAAATAATATGAGATCTAAACTTATCAATTTAGCGGAGTCAATTTAATTTACCACCCCGGTTCCATGTGGAATGGAATAGCTGACTTTGAGGTAATTTACGCTAATAATGATGAATTTAAAAATTATCTGTTCATCCACTATACATCCCCCATCTTCGGGTCACTAAAAGAAGGACTTCCATTCTCCACCCGCCCGGCATATCGTTTTTCAAAAACCTGGCTGCCGCTTACCTCAACACTGAAGTCATACCATCCATAGCTATTAGCAAGATTGAGTATTAGGTTTGATTTGCCACCCGAAGCAAGCACCTTTTTATTATCATTAGCTTTGTAGGCATGGTCAGTAATTTCAACGGTTAGCCCACTTTTGCTTAAATTATGCAACGTTAGTTCGATATTGCCGCTCAGTTTTTTACTGTCAGCGATATTGCGCTGGTATTCGCAGGTTATTTCAATCTCTGGGTCTGCAGCATTGCCTTTAAACTCGCGGAAAAAGCCGTTTGGCCCATACACACGGAGGTGATAATTGTTGCCATCAAATTCATTAAGCGGCCAGGCATCAGTTACAGTATCGCCGGGTATGGCCGTATAGGCCCAGGTACGCACACTGTCCATTACCTGTTGCTTGTCTTTTTCCTGCAGGTATTTGCCGGGCGCATAAACATTAAATGGTGAACCGGCCGCCAATTTGCCGAAGACCTCGTTAGCAGCGGTAAACTTCATTTCGAATGCTGTTTTGTCAGCATTCAATTTGCCGTCGGCATATAGTTGATAAGGCAACGGACATGCAGGCTTTACCCCTTTTTCCTGCTTCGGCATGTATGGCGATAAGTGAGGAGCTTTGTTGATCTGTGCTATTTCATCTGCTGTAAGCAGTTTAAAATCGTCAGGCACTTTTTTAAACTTTGCTTTATGAATGCTCTCTACAAACGCGTCCTTAGGTAAGAATTCAGGCGTTGGGATTGTCTCGCCATTATACGGTCTGAAAACAGAGGTAAGGTCGCCGCAAACGGTGCGTCGCCAATCGCTTATGTTTGGCTCTTTTATGGTTTTACCTGTTTTTTTGCTTAGAAAGGTTTCTAAAAATTGCAGGGTTGAAGTATGGTCGAAAACCTCAGAGTTAACCCATCCTCCTTTACTCCATGGCGAGGCAATCACCATTGGAACGCGGTAGCCTAATCCTATGGAGCTTTCACGATCGTATTTTTCAGGGAAATCTTTTCGCTCCAGTTCCTGTTCAAGGGTTACAAACTCTACCCGCGTATCAATTCCATCCGAAACTTTACCTGTGCCCGTTTTATGGGAGTGTGGTGCAACAAATGGCGGCACATGATCGAAATAACCATCGTTTTCGTCATAAGTCAGTATAAAAATGGTTTTTTTCCATACTTCCGGATTTTGGGTCAGAATATCCATCACTTCAGATACATACCATGCCCCATACCAGGCAGCCCCAGGGTGATCCGAGAAATTTTCAGGGGCCGACAGCCATGATACCGTTGGCAAATTCCCGTTTTTAACATCTTCTCTGAATTGGTGCAGTACATCGCCCATCGGTACTTTTAACTCGCGTTCGGTACCATTATCATTATATTTTAAATCGGCAAGCTTGCGGTAATGAGGATCGTTTTTGTTGGTGTCAAACGCTTTTTGATGAATGCTCTTGTGCCTGTCGGACAATTGATCAAACATCCCGGGCTTGTATTTTTCACGTTCGGCGTTCACAGAAGCAAGACTAGCCTCCGCTTCACGCAATTGTTTTTTTAACTTTTTAAGGTTCGCATCGCCCGCAGGCAATGCGGCTATTTTCTTTTGTAACTCTTCTATCGCACCGGGAAGGTAAGCTGATTTTTTTTCCATCGCGCTGAGGTGGGGCTCATGCAAATGAATATTGTATTGTCCGAAAAACTCCAAAGGATTATCCGTGAAATTTGATAGCCAGGGATCTTCCTCACCTTCAAACCCCGTATCAATAGATAGTTCATTCTGGTAGCATTTCCATGAGATCCCGTTATCTTCCAAACGTTCAGGGAATGTGGCCCAATTCAATGTGCCAAAATCTGCGTCATCATTCCATACATGTGCCCGGGCATTTTCATTTTGTTCGGGACGAACGGTTCCCGTCCAAAAGTAAAGCCGGTTAGGGTTAGTACCCGTTAATGCTGAGCAAAAGCTCTGGTCACAAACAGTAAAAGCATCAGCCAGGGCGTAATAAAAAGGAATATCTTCACGGGTATGATAACCCAAAGTTAAGGGCATATCAGCATATTCTGGAATGCTGTTTCGTTTATTGTCCAGCCATTTATCATACTTGCCGTCGTTTCGGGCATTTACCTGGTTGCGCCATGAGTGAGGAAGCGAATCCATCCAGGTAGCCTTGGTATTTTTTATATCGAGGCGGAAAGGCGCATAAGTTTCTCCTTTTTTGTTCGATTGCAGCCATACTTTATTTTTGTTAGGCAAATCGATAGCCCGCGGGTCGTTATAACCCCGAACTCCTTTCAGTGTACCAAAACAATGGTCAAAAGAGCGGTTTTCCTGCATCAGGATAACAATATGTTCCGCATCCATAAAGGTACTGCCAGGCGCCGGGTTAATAGCCATTGCCTTTTGAATAGACGCAGGTATTAGCCCTGATAGTCCAGCAACTCCAGTTAATAATGCAGCCTTTTTTATAAATTCTCTCCTGTTGTCCATGTTTATTTATTTTGGTTCATAGTTCATTGATCATAGTTCATAGTAGCTGCAAAATAATAATATAACATCCGCTTCTGGATATCAACTATGAACCATTAACCATGAACTCTTTTCGAAAAATACTCCTCGCACAACCCGAACGATAACGTCATCCCATTTCCCCCGATACCGTTAATCACTGTTACTCCCGGCGCTATATCTACAATTAATTCGGTTTTACCGTCTGTCATTTTTGAATAGATCCCATGCCATGACTGCAATAATTTCCAATCCTTAAAATTGGCAAAAGTTTGCAAGTAAGCGGTTATTAAATTATTAATAAATGCTTTGTCGAAAGGATCGTGAACCAGGCCATACTCATGAGAGTCGCCGATAGTCAATTCACCGCTTCCATTCTGGGATACCATAACGTGGATACCCCATTTAAGGTATTCTTCATATTGTTCTTCGTAGCGTTTGCGTAATGCGGGCAATGATGGCGCTACCTGGAAGCCGGGATAATGTACCATTGTTAAGCCGCCGCACAAGGATGGGCCTATACGCCATTCGTTAGGCTGACTAACAAGACGCATCATCTGTAGCTTGCATTTTGTGATCTCTGTCTGCAAAAACAATTCGGGATAAAGTGTTTCAAAATCAGCGCCGCTGCAAACAAAGATCTCGTCGGCCTCCCAACTGCGATCACCTGATAACACCCTGGGGTGATCTATTTCGCTAATGGCTGTGTTCCAGTTAAACTCCACATCATATTTTTCAGCAAGATATTGTGCTACCTGCCCAACAGCGACCCGTGATTCTATGATCATTTCCTCGCCGCTCCACAAAGCTCCTTTTAAGCCCTTCGTATTAACCGCCGGAGATTTTTGGGCAGCCTGCTTAGCAGTGAGTAAACTACAATCACGATGCTGCTGATTAACTTCAACATATTCATTGATCACCTGCAATTCATCAGCATGATAAGCAAGGTGCAAAGAACCAACTTCATCATGCCAGATCCTGGCTTCGGTGCAAATTTCTTTCCAGATACTGCGCGACAACATAGCCCGTTCAAACAGGGGCCCGGTTGCCTGCCCAATGGGCCATACCATTCCAAAATTACGGATAGATGCGCCCACAGCACGCTCATTGCGCTCAAATATGGTTACTTTATAACCACGTATAGCCAGGGCACGCGCTGTTGCAAGTCCCACAATACCCGCGCCAATGACGATCGCGTTGTTCTTTGATACTTTTTTCATGTTGGGATGATATTTAATTCACCTGGTAACTGTTCGCTTTTATTTCGTTTGTGAGCTTTTTGTAAAAAATAAAGGAGTGATAAAGAAGCGCTGATGCCGCCTATAACCGCTACAAATACAACGCCTTCCCTGAAGAATTCGGCCCAGCTTATATTTGGTCGGCCTAGTTCTTTAACCAGTAATAGCGTAACACTGCCCAGGTAACCCAGAGAGTCGGCTACATAGATCAAAAATCCAACGTTACTTTTGTAATGAAACGTCGCTATCATCCGCTCAAAAAATATGGCATTATACAGCACATAACCCAGGTACAAACCAAGTCCGGCCACAGTCATCCAGGTTGTCGGGCTGATTGCCTTTAAAGAAAACAATATGGTCGAAGCCCCTATCAACACACAACCGCCGATGATCAGCAGGTGAATAATAGAGAATGCCCTCAGGTTTTTACGCACCAGGATCAGCAAACTTATCGCCACCAATACAATCACCGATATTTTGGTATCTGTACTGGTATAAACAGTATTGCTTTTTACGCCAAGGCTTGCCCATATCTCTACTTCAAAATTGTCACGTACATCGCGCATAACGGTAAGCAGTACATAAATAATTAGGGTCAGAACAATTCCTGGGATAAACCGCTTTAAGAATTGTCCGCGTTCACCCGCATTCATGGGCGCGCGTTTGGTGCGCAGTTTTACGTCCTCTGCATTTGGGGGTGGTATCAGTTCCAGCAAAAACACAAATAGGATAAGGGGAATAACAAAAACAGCACCCGTTAAAAAGGGCATTTGGAAATCGTTTATCGGAAAGGCATGCAACAAAGTACGCCCTATAGTTTTTACAAACCCGGAAGCAAAAATAAGGCTGATAGATAGGACGGCGGCCATGAACTCGGTTGACCGCCTCCCTTCAAGATAACCAAATACCAGGCCCCATATCAACCCTAATGGAAACCCGTTAGTGAACAGGAAAATGATATTGTAAGGAGCAGGCACAAATGCGAAACCAAGAAGCGCCAGCCATGCCATACCGACAAGCAATAAAATAGTAATACCTCGTTTGTTGCCTTTTATTTCGGCAATAAAACGGATACCGTAGAATTTACTGGCGGTATAGCCGAGAATTTGCGCTATAACCAGCCACACTTTATAGTCGACATGAAAATATTGCTGCCCGGTAAATGTTCCGGCAGCGAATGCCTTACGAAACGCGTACATGGAAGTATAAGCACCGAATGCCGAAACTGCCGCCAGTACCGATAAAAGGGAATAAGGCCATTTGGCAACCCTGGCACGCAGTACTTCTACAGCTTTCATGCTTATTGATTTATAATATCAACTACTTGCGCTATATCATCAATAATGTGCGTAGGCTTATAGGGTTCCAGGTCCTGGCGGCTAAAGGCGCCTGTTGTAACGCCAATTACGTACCGGCAGCCCACATTCTGGCCCTCACGAACATCCACTTCAGTATCGCCAACCTTTGCAACTTCTTTCGGTCTTTCAATACCGCCGTCGAGCATCAATTTTTGCATCATATATGGATGAGGACGTCCCAGTTCCACTTCGTCTGAACCAATAATATGATCCACCAATCCTTTTTCAATCCATTGTAAGCGGTGAACTATGGTATCAGCCACATCGCGCGGAAAGCCGGTATCAATTCCCACTTGTACTCCCTGTGATTTCAATTTGGCGAAAGTTTCCTCTACATGTGGCAATGGTTCAATGCCTTTATCAAATTGATAGTGGTGTATCATTTGCTTTAAAAACTCCGCATGTATTTTATTTACCAGTTCGGGGGTTATTTTGGCATCATTGTGTTCGTGCAGCCTGAGGATTTGTTTTATAGCAAGTTTGCTTTCGTAACCCATTAAGGGCATAATAAATTCGAGCGGGACCTCGTAATTTGATTTTTTCAAAGCGGCCTGGAAGGCTTTACTAACATCGTGATCATCTTTTACCGTCGTTCCGGTTAAATCAAATACTACTAATTTTATAGGCATATTATCGCTGGGTGATTGTTCAGCAATACTAAACTTAGTCCATTAATATCAAACTAACTTAGTGTTAAGGTTATATTATGAGTTTGATTGGGTTGATTGAGTTAGATTAGGTGAATAGCCTAATCTAACTCAGTCAACTACTCACCAACCTATTTCTCCTCAAAAAAATAGATCACAAGCATGCTCGCTGTTGTTTTGCCGGGATTTTTTGGCGTGTGTGGGATGCGTCCGTCAAAAAGAATAGAATCCCCCTGGTTTAAAATGATTTTATCTTCATTAAACTGGTATTCAATTTCGCCGGATAAAACATATTTGTATTCAAAGGCCTCAGTCTCAACTAAAGGTCGGCTGGCGCCCGGTTCAAGATCAAGGATGACAATATCAACTGTTGATTTATGAATTGATTGTGTGAATATCCTGTGGTATCGAAAACCTGCAGCATGTTCTTTTTCAAAAGAATCATACTCATCTTTTCTTTTAACCAGGATTGGAAATTCAGCGCTTTTTGAACGGATGTCCTTAAAAAATTCATTGAGATCGATCTCAAGCGCCCTGATAATTTCTATCAATACGAGCAGCGACGGAACAGTGCGGCTGTTTTCAATTTGTGAAATTAGTCCTTTACTTACATTAGCCCTTAAAGCAAGTTCCTGAACAGTGATGTTTTTTTCGCGGCGGCGCTCCTTTATACGGTTGCTTATTTGGATAAGGATATCTTCTTCCATTAATATATACTGTAGGTTAATGGCGCAAAGTAAATGATTTAAGGACGCCGGGGCAAAACAACGTTTTGTTAATGAAAGTTAATTTTTTGTGAATAGTGACTTAGCAGTCTTTTATTGCAACCCTTGTCCGGTAAAACTTATCAATGCTTTACAGGCTGCATTCAAGCTATTGCTTTGTATAATATGAGTCAGCGACAGACTTAATTGGCCCAATAGAATGGCCGTAAGAAACAGAACGCAGCATCAGGGTATTTGCCCCTGTTACTATGATAGTGTCTGCGGTTATAAACCCTCCCGGGGTAATAACTGTAGTTTGCGGGGTTAAAACATATTTCGCCCCTACTTCAGTGTAATCGAAAATCGAGGATTGGGCAGGGATTTGTTGAGGATCTTTAGGATAGCCGAGCGTATTGGGATAATAGTAGTGGTCGGTGCTTGTTACAACTGTAGAATTATCGTTGAACTGTATATAGTCCAAACTTGTGAACGGCTGAAGATAAGTGGTATCGTATAATGCAACGTTACCATTGAGTTCGTACAATCTTAACTTTGTTTGGTTCCATTTGCCTAAAACCGGGGCCTGCGCCCCCTTTTTGCAGGATGCTAAGCCGGTAATTAAAACAACTAACAGCAGGGGTAAATGCTTCATGTTCATCTTTTGGGGTATTAAGTTCTTATTTACTTTACGGCGGTATGCCTATAAATGTAACAGCTGCGAAGTATTTTTATTTCCCGGCAATCTCATTATCTATTAGAAACGGTTTAAACAAAAAAGCATTGCCCTCATTACAAAGGCAATGCTCTTTTATGTGGTAAGAAAAAAAGTGTTAGCTTTTGATAAGAAATGTTTTTATCTGGTTTTCCATATATACATGGATGCCTTTTTTTACAACAGTTTTGTTGAGGGTAACTTCGATGGTATAGTCGCCATCTTCAAGGGTGGTTACTATATAGCCTTTTTCTAATGACTTATCATTTGACAAGATGTCTTTTCTTAGTGGCGTATTTAAGTGGTCGTAAATAATTACGATGGCTTTTCCATGCGTACCTGGTTTGAAGGTAACTGATATACCTTTTCGGGAAGGTAGCGTGGCAAATGTGATAGCATCCGATTGCCGATTGCCTTTTGTCGTGTTTTTTGCGGGCGTCGTCGCAAAAAGGCTGGTACTTAACAACACAAGTACCAGTAGTAACCTGATTGGTTTTTTCATGATAACATTTTTAATGGTTGAATAAGTTTGCATGGGTATTTTTTGATAGTGCCCATGACGGTTAATTGATTATTGTAAAACTATTGTTATTTATTCACTTTTACAAGTCTTAATCATCTATGTGCCAATAATTTAAACATGCTCTCGCTTTCTTCTGTCGGCCTGTTGCTTTGCACAGCACTCTTACAGCTTTAATATCTCATTAATTTGATATAAGATCAAATAAAAAAGCACCGCTCCCAAAATTGAAAGCGGTGCTTTTGTAAACTGGCGTTTATATTACTTTTTGTTAGTTCTTAACAATGAACATTTTAGTTTGATCTTCGTCATAAACATGAATGTCTTTCTTAACTACTTGTTTGTTCGAAGTTATTTCGATAGTGTAGTCACCGTTTTCAAGCTGGCTTAGGATGTAGCCTTTTTCAAGGCCCTTGCCGCTTGATAGGATGTCTTTCCTTAAAACGTTTCCGTCTTTGTCGTAGATCATTACGATGGCTTTTCCAGGCTCACTTTTTTCAACCTTAACGGCAACGCCGTCTTCGGATGCCAATGAAGAAACAGTGATCACATCACTTGTTGATGGAACTATTGTAGCGGCTTTTGCGCTTGTTGCGGCAAAAAGCCCTGTGCTTGCTACTAAAAATAATGCTGCTAATTTGATTGAATTTTTCATGGTTTTTATTTTTTTAATGTTTTAATAATTAATGTTCGTTTTTTTCAATGATCAAAGGAACAACAACTATAAACGCTAAAAAAATCAAATAGACCAGCATCAGTGAAGAGTAGACGAACCTCTTATTTCAATCGGCAAACCATTATAACATACTCATAATTAATATAATATGTGCTTTATCGACTAAAAAGCTGGTTTTATAGGTGTAGTCTTTCTGTTCGTCGATCACAAAGCCAAATTAGGGAGCAATTTTCGCTGTAATTAAAAAGAGATGCCACCAACCAGCCGTTCCGAGGGAACGAAAAAAAGCGTCCTGTAGGGACGCTTGGTTGGTAGAAATCATATCAAATTTATTCTACGTTCCGTTGGAACGTTTGGTGTTTATCGAAGCTGCTTGTCAGTTCCCTATTCTATATTCCACCAGCACGCTGTTGTCCACGCCATACTTTTTCGCTATAGCTTTTACTGTCGATCCTTTGCTTGCAGTAAACGGTTTTGAATATTCGTTTTCAGCAACAAAAGCAGGTGTAGCGCCATTAACGGTATAATAAACTTTTGTGCCCGGTGTAGGGCTGCTAATAGTAATCGTTTCGCCTTTCACGCTAACAACGGGTTTGGCAACCCTGTTCACATACTTATTTGTACGTGCATCATGGATCACGCCCTTCCAGTTTAATCCGAAGCCAAAATCATAGGTATGGCCATCAGCGTCAGTGTAGCAGGTCATGTCATGCGGGATATCCTCATCCTGCAATTCAACCGTTTGCATATTGGCAGGCATCTGAAAAGGCAGCAGGCCCGAAGGCTCGGCCGCGCCGGTTAAAATGTCAAGCATGGCCTGGTTCTGTACGCCAAAGCTGGCGACAATCGCATTGGCATCCTTTTCAAATTCGGCAGGTATCGCCGGTTTTGTTAAAGTTATAGCGACGATAACGGGTTTGCCGTTCATGGCCTTTTTGGTTTCCTGGATAGTTTTCAGATCATTTAGGTTTGCCGCGGTAATGCTTTTGCCTTTATAAGTCCTGTCTTTTACAGTTGGCTCAGCAGGGTCGCCAGCTGCTATACTGTGTTCCCGGGCATCGGTTGCTGTATAGGCACCGTATTGCAATGTGATTGGCACGTAGCCGCTACCACCATTTTTCACATCTTCAGCATCATAACCTGCGCCACCGCTGGGGCTGCTTACAAATACGATAGCATAATCAGCCTTTGAAGGATCATCAGTTACATTAAAGTATCTTTTTATAAGGTCGGCATTAACAGCATCTTCCCATCTTTCTTTGGATGGCGGGCCGAAAAAGCCCTGTACCGAAGGGATATATTTTTTAGGCAGATAAATGGTTTTGCCTTTTTGCAGCGGAAGCACTTTATCATGATTTTTCAGCATCACGATAGATTTTAGCTGAGCTTCAAAGCCTGCTTTCATAAAATCAGGATTACCCACAGTTTGTTTTGATTTTTGAACATCCAGGTAAGGGTTTTCAAATAATCCCACCCTGAAAATATTGCGCAATAACCTTACTGCTGATTGTTCAAACCGGGCGCGCATTGCTGCTTCACCATGTTCCTTAACGCCCATGTTATAGGCCTCGATTACCGGGCCTGCAGCATTATTTCCGCCGAACTGATCTACGCCAGCCATTAAGATCGCATAGTGACGCTCGGCTACGGTTTTTGTTTCCATGCCCCATGACTTGCCTGCGAAAATATTGGGGGTTTTACCTTCATCAGCGGTAACGCCCCAATCAGTACAAACCACACCATCGAAACCGTATTTTTTGCGCAGCAGATCAGTGATCAGGTATTTGCTGTAGCTGTTGCCTGCATTGCCCTGTTTGTCCCTGTCGTATGAAATGGTATAATAAGGCATTACAGCTGAGGCCATTTTTGTTTTGCCGGATAATTTCATCGCCCCATCCACAAACGACACCAGGTGTTCATCAAAATTATTGCCTGGATATACCGCGAACTTGCCATAAGCAAAATGCGCGTCGCGGCCGCCTTCTTCGGGGCCACCACCGGGCCAGTGTTTCATCATAGCATTAACGCTGTTATAGCCCCAGCCGTCTGCAATCTCGCTGCTGCCGGTAGACGTTTGGAAACCATCGCAATAAGCGCGCGCCATGTCCGCTGCCAGTTGCGGGTCCTCGCCGAAGGTACCGTTGATCCGCACCCAGCGCGGCTCTGAACCCAGGTCGATTTGCGGAGATAAAGCTGTAGCAATACCCAATGCCCGGTATTCCTTCGCGGCAATGGAGCCAAATTGTTGCACGACAGCAGGGTCAAATGTAGCAGCAAGCCCCAGTTGATCGGGCCATTGGGATATTTTGCCACCTGCGCCTGCAGTGTATTCCACGCCTGAATTGGTGCTATGGCGTGGATCAGAACTATTATTGGCAGGAATACCGAAGCCAATACCTTCTACCAGCGCCTGCACATTGTTATTCCATTTGGCGGCTACTTCAGGACTTGTTACCGACGTAACCAAAACATGCCGTAAATTGTCTTTTGTTAAAAATGATTTCTGCTGATCGCTTACCCATGAAGGATCTATGCCGCCTTCGCTGAATTTTTTACCGCCATAGGTACCAGCACCCAGCGCTCCAGAGCTTGCCGGGATAGCCTGGTGTGCGCTGTACAGCATTAAACCCGCTATCTGCTCAATGGTCATTTTTGAAGCCAGGTCCTTAGCCCGCTCATCAACGGGCAGGCGCCAGTCTTCATATTTGTCAAGCTTGCCGTTTTTGTTAAGGTCCTTAAAGGCAAGACCATTAACCGTTAAGATTTTCACACCGGAAGCCGTTGAATAACCAAGTGTTGGTCCGTTTGGATTTTTAACGAATGTAACGCCTGAGCTGTCAGCAGCCAAGGATGACCATTTTTTTAAAGGATTAACCGATGTACCGGCAGACATCCCGGCTAAAAGCATCACCGATGCGCCGGAAGCCCATAACACGGTAGGAACGCGTAAGTTTAATTTCATAATGCAGGGTTTAATTAATAAGCCCCGAAGGACTTTTGTATTGGTTAAAAGAGGTCAGCTACTATTGTGTTAATATGACACAAGCTAAAGTAAAGATATACCTTCTGCAATAAAAAATGCAATAGACGGGGAATAAAAAATAACCGATGAAGAGGTGGTTTTGGGCGATGAGTTGTCTGAACCACTGATTAAGCTGATTTTTGTGATTTAGCTGATTTAAAGGCTTACTCGAGGCACTGCACGAGAAGCCTTTTTGCTTAACTTAAACCGATATTCTCGCGCCAGGTTGAGTTTACCAATCTTGCCAGCTTGAATCTTTATTATCTCGCCACAAACCTTGACCAACAATCAAATCTACAATTGGCTGTAATGTAGCGTCAATTCCTAAGATTGTTCCTAATGGTACTATCCTTATATCCTCTTTTTCTACATCGGGCCCTGGCCCTGAAAACATTTCCCATACACGGTCTTCCCATTTAGCGACTTCAGTTATTGTTTTGCCTTTTAAAGCATTAAGATCGGTTATTACATAGGAATTTTTAGGCGCATCAATATTCCAATCCCTATATAGCCATTTCCAAACAGGGTCATTTGGATTTGTTGCATCCGACATTAGTGGTGTGTCCAATGTTCTTTCTAAAGGAATAATCTGATAAGCCGTGGTTTCATCTACACTATAATAATCATAAACTCCTAACATCAATTTTTTACACCAAGACGAATCTACAATACCTAAATGGAAAACGTCTTTGTCAGTTAATGAAAACTGAGAATCAACTGTACATCCAGATTGTAGCTTTTGATATATAAGCTCAAATATAGATTCATTATCCTTCATAGATTTAAATCCTCCTGCGATAATCAATTCAAAACAGAACCTTTCGGCTAATCCAATTGAATAAGAAAAATTTGGATTTTGCCCACCGTTGACTAGCGTAAAATGATAGCCATATTTATCAATGTTTTTTCTTATGATGTCTAAAAATTCCGTATTTGTCATTATTCATTAATTTTTACTATGTAAATATGTATGCCAATCTTGGCAGACAGGAACTGTTTTGTCCCCATCTGACGCGAGTTTGCAGCAATGGCCCAAGGTGGGATAAAGAAAAACTAGTACGATGGATGATAACTTTTTAGTTTATCCAAATTTATCGTCAATTTTTTCCCGTTGAAATATCCGTCAATCTTTGTAGTATCTATAAATTTTAACGAATCGACACTACTTAAGCCAAACTTTGGTAGTGCCGAATCGTCATCTGTTATTCGAGCTAATTTAACAAGTTTTAAATTACCCCCTTCTTCATCACCTACAGAAATATTTTCAGCTATTAACATGATGTTTTCTTCCTCTGGTATTACCAGAACTCTATAAAACACACTCAAGTTATTTTTATTTAAATATACTTTACCGGTATGTAGTTCGTCAATCGCGAAGTATATTCTCCTTTCAAATTCTGAATTACTGTCGATTAAGGTCTGCTGGCCGGCATTTTTTTGTGATTTAAATTTGAGTTGTTTTTTGATAGTGACTTATAAGCAGTGTCCTTTCCTAAATTAGCCGATAGGTCTTTGTTGTTAGAATTGCAGCCGCAAAAAAGCAAACAGATTAATAATAAAGTTGTAAGGAAAAATGCTCTTGAATTCATCGTAATGGTTTAGATATTAGTTTTCTTATCAGTTTGTTTTGCGTTCTCGCACCAATGGGGGTGTTTGAACCGCGATTAAGCTGATTTTTGTGATTTCGCTGATTTAAAAGTTTAGAGAATAGCGGCGGTAACTGAGTTCGAACGGGTAAAACATAAATAGATGATCTTATAGCTCTACATTAATATTGCAGCCAATCGTTTTAATAATATTTATCCATTATTTCACTTGTGTCCATACCTTTAAAGCCAGCAGCCTTTAGCTTTTTCATAGTTTCTACCCCTATTATTTGCAACGGGGCTTTAGCCGCAAAACTGCCAAAACATAAGTCACTACGGAAAAAACCATCAGGGATTAATTTTTTAACTTTTAAAAATGCCGGGGTGGCGCCAATTACCTCTTCATACCCATTAAACTGTTCGCTATAGTTGATAAATCGTATGGCACTAAATCCTATTTTATGGCCCTTTTCATCCAATTCAATAACATTATGAATTTTAAACCAGTAAAGACCAGGAGATTTCGGTAACGTTACAAACTCCAAACCTTCATAACCTTGCTGCTCACAAAAAGATTTGAACTGATCGGAAACAATTGTAAAAAGATCATAAGTGCATGAAATATGCTTTTTAGTCTTTATATTAATTTCAGTGTCTGTCCTATCAATAGTATAAATATCGCTGTATCTATCACATTCTTTTAACTTTAAATTGCGATACATACGGTTCTTATTGTAGAACGAAAATATTACATATCCTAATACCATACACGACTATTTTAAATGCGGGTCTTGTCCAAAAAATGGAATTGTAAATATTTATGGGTCTCCGGCGATAATTATACAAATAACCATTCAATAACTCATTTTTTCGCTGCTTTAAAGCTGCCGTTAGGCTGTATAAAAGTGGCCCCGGTTATTTTGGCAGCGCCGGCTGGATCAAATTGAAGATAATAGCCGCTGAGCGCTTTTACCGAAAACTTGTCATTACCCATTGGGATCAGTTCATAATCAGGCTGACCTGGCACGAGGATGAATAACGTTTTATTATCTTTAATATAAACTTTGGCTGTCATCCCGGCCAACTCATAGTCGCCGGTATATTTTTGCAGTTCGGCAACTGTGACATGTTTGGCCTCGACCTCTTTGGTAAATACAATAGGTTTCAGTCCGTCTTCCAGCTTACCCTCCAGGGCGTCAATTTCACCCGCGGTATTCATCGTGAACTGTAGTTTTAACTCCTGCGAATCGGTAGTATCTATGCCGTCTTTCGGGTCCTTATCAAAAACATCGAAAATATCATAGTTAGCATGCCGCAGCCAAAGCGTATGGGTAACGGTTTTCACAAACAGCGAGTCGTTTTTAACATACAATTTCATACTGCCATAGCCCGGATTTTTATAGCTGCCGGCAAAATCGTTTAATGGGTGCGTAGCAGGGTTGTGCTTAGCTTCAGCTACTTTTTCTTTCTTAGCCTTTTCTTCATCCTTTTTAGCTTTATCGGCTCTGTTTTTCAGGTCGCTGTTCCAGTCGTGATATTTGATATTAAGCATCCTGTCGATCATTATATTTCTGACAATTGAAGGCACCTGGGAACCGTCCTGGTTGGTTAAAACTACAACCCCAACGCTGTCCGACGGAAAAAAACAGGTGCTCGCCGAAAATCCATCGATATTGCCGCCATGCTCTACACGGTAATGCCCCTGGTATGACGACAGCATCCAGCCAAAGCCGTAATTGGCAAAATACAAACCCGGTTGTTCTTTTGAAGGTAATGATCCGCTGATCACCGATTGCGAACTGATCGCCTCATCCCTGAAACTTGCGGGGATGATTTCCTTGCCGCCAAATTTTCCTTTGTTTATCCAGGCGGTAACCCATTTGGCCATGTCATTAACACTGCTGTTAATGGAACCTGCCGGCTCCATGCCGTTGATATGATAATATTCGCGTTTATTTATGATCGTGTCTTTCTTTAATCCATAGCCTATAGCTATATCTTCTGTTTTTTCCAGTTCGGCGATGTTTACGTCAGACCGGCTCATCCCAAGAGGTACAAAAAAGTTTTGTTTGATATTATCTTCCCAGCTTTTGCCGCTCAATTTTTCAACAACATCGCCTTGCGCTGCAAACATAAAATTGTTGTACTGCCATTTTTGCCTTACCCCATACGTAGGTTCCATGTATTGAACACGCTGGATAAGGCTATCAATAGAAGGTGAATTAAAAAAATACCATGAAAGATCATGCCGCGGCAACCCGGTGCGATGACTCATCATATCGCGCAGGGTTATCGTGTTATTCATCGCATCATTATAAAATCTTAATGAGGGCAGGTAATTAACCACTGGTTTATCAATATCAAGCTTGCCATCCTGCTGCAGCTTGCCTATCAGCGTTGCCGTGAAAGCCTTGGTACACGAGCCGATAGCAAATAACGTATTTGCGGTTACCGGCAGCTTGCCCGCAACATCACGGTAGCCGAAACCTTTGGCATAAACCACCTTATTTTTCTCGATAACGGCCACAGCGAAACCCGCCGCATGCCAGGTTTTGAGTACACGTTGAAATGTTGTATCCAAACCATTAAAGCGGGGATCTTCAGCTGTTTGCTGAGCCGACGCTTGTAATGAGATAAAGCAAATAAGGATGACAATGATCTTTTTCATTTGATTTGATAGGAAAGGTGCATGACGATTTAAAATTTATCTAAATATAGAAATTAAAGAATAAGTTTAATGTTGATCCGTCTGTTTTTCCGCCAAACTATTATCAAAAATCGGAAGCAATTGTCTGCACGATGAGTCTGTTTTATTGCACCGTCAGGTGCAAAATATTGGTAGAAAACAGATAGAAAAACGAAAAGCGTGCCATAGGTACGCAACTATTGAAGCGGCATTGACGCCGATATATAATGTCCAGGTTCCGTACCTATGGCACGGAATTTTGGTTCGTTATTTTATTCTACCAATATTAGACCCCGATGGGGTCTGGACTTACGCTTTTTTTAGCCCCTCTCCTTTTGGAGAGGGGTTGGGGTGAGGCGCTTACCGTGTGTTATAAAATCAGGGAATCGCCGTTAAAAAGCTACCACGTCATGCCGGTTAGCATTAGCGGACAACAGGACACCTCTTTTTTACCTTTCAGAGCACCGCGGAAAGGCTATGAAATAGCAGTTAATCCTGAAAAAAGTATACCAAAACATGGTTAACACTTTTGACATTGATTTTAAAGTTAAATATTTGATTATCAATAATATAAAACCAAAAATAACTCAAATTGTGTTAACCATGTTAACCATGATTTTTCACTCCGGCATTAGGCCGGGAGGTATACGACAACAGGGTCTGCCAGCTAAGGAATCACAAACCCATTGTTTGCATTATATTTGATAACCAGATATACTAATGAGCCAGGTTAGGGAAATAAAATGTCCGCACTGCGGAGAGTGGACCATGTGGAACGGCGATGTTGACGACAGGTGCCTGTATTGTGATGGATTTTTAGAACCCCAGCGTTTTTCAAGAGAAATAGAAAAAAAGATCAACCGGGAGTTGATGAAGGAAGAAGACTACCTGTTTATAAAACCCGGAGACGGCCCTGTTAAACGCTGGTTTAAACAGACCTTAAATGAAGTTCGCTGGCTGTTTTATTATGTGGAGATAGCCTTCTTTATATTTATTACCCTGCTGTTGGTGTTGTTAAGCTTACTTGTAGTGTAAATGAAAACATTGCTTAACGGTTGGTTCATTTTTGGTTGCCTTACCTGGCTGATAGTGATCATAGCCCGAAAATCAGGTCATCCCTTACCGCTAATTAATGGTCACATAAATGATGCCTTTGCCATACCGGTTATTGCCAACCTTGGCCTATGGTTTCAAAGGGCGTTTATCATTAAAAACAGCTATTATGTGCTGGCGCCACGGCATGTAATTTTTATTGTGGCTTATGTGACCTTATTATTTGAGGGCGTGCTGCCGCTCTTTTCTAAAGCCTACACCGCCGACTTGATTGATGTACTACTTTATATCATTGGCGGTTTATTTTTTTATTGGATGATGAATAAGCCACTCAAAGATTCCCGGCTTTAAACAAAAAACAACGGTATTGGTTGATGCTAATGAAAGCTATCATTGCCATGCCCTCCTCAGTTGTAGCAAAATTTGATTATGATCATGCAAAAGCCGTATTGAGGGTGTTTTATGTATCAGGCAGCGTGTATGACTATTTCAAGGTACCCGAAGCTGTATATGAAGAGATGAAGGAGTCTGGCTCCCAAGGAACGTTTTTGAATTTGCGGATAAAAGGGACATACCCCTTTAAGAAGATAAAATGATCTTATCATCATTTCGATGGCTGTTAAAATACTACTTTTCTCACATTTTTATTCTGTTTAATAGTACTTAGATTTAAGCATACCTTTCCTTATCACAATTTTAAATTCGTAGCGCCATCAAAATCGCTTTCGTTAATATCGGCGTAGCCGCCTCTTTGTTTATCCTTTACAAATTTTGAGATTGGAAATACCTACTTTTGGCATCAGCGGCGAGGACGTTGCAAAGGACAATATTTTCAATCACCGTTCAGCAATTTTGTACCATAAACCAAAAAAGTGGGCACCAAAGAAAAACTAATGGAAGCGGAAGCCCTGGCGCTCCGCCTTTTCAATACGATTGAAGAGCGCGGACTGATTAAACCGGGCAAGTCCGAAAAACAACTTAATACTGAAATATCTCAGTTGGCGAATGAGCTTTTCGGGATAGAGAAATACTGGCATAAAAGGATTGTGAGGAGCGGCCCCAATACTTTGGCGCCTTATGATGAAAACCCACCCGACCTGGTGATACAGGCAGACGATATCCTGTTTTTTGATTTTGGTCCGATCATAGAGGATTGGGAAGCCGACCTGGGGCGAACTTACGTAATTGGCACCGATCATGTAAAGCACAAACTCAAAAATGATATTGAAGCTGCCTGGTACGAAGCAAAAGAATGGTTTCATCAGCAAACCAGCCTTACTGGCGCTGAATTTTATCAATACGCAGTTGAACTCGCCAACAAATATGGCTGGACATATGGAGGAGAGATTGCCGGGCATTTGATTGGCGAGTTTCCGCACGAACGTTTAGAACCAGGAAATTTCGGGCTGTATGTTCATCCGGAAAATCATAACGACATGTTTTTACCTGACAAAGACGGTAAAAAACGTGATTGGATCCTGGAGATCCATTTTGTAAATCGCGAAAAGCAGATAGGTGGCTTTTTTGAACAGCTATTGACTTAGTGAGAATTGGATTATGGGCCCCGTTAGTGCCAACACCAAGTGTAAACCAAAATCCGAACTAGACAATTTGAAATGAACGGTGGTGAACGCCGCCTCATTAATGTTAACCCAACTATCCTGAAGCTAAAACGGGCAGGGAACTGCTTGCGGAACATCTACGGGGCGATGTGAAGATAAAGGGTTATCTTCGGGACGCCAGGTTAGTAGAAATAAAAAAAATACAGAAAGTGTTCCGTCTTTAACTGGCTTTTTGTTCTGCACCAAGCCCGGTCTCTTTTAATTCCTTTATTTCCATTTCATATGCGCGCATGCGGGCATGGAGTATGTCCAGTTCGGTGCGCATCATTTGAATTTCGGTAATAAGTTTAGCGGATTCAGGTTTGTGGATCTGTTTTTCGCCTGTGCCGAGTATGAGCCACTCGGGCGAATATTTCAACTGGAAACAAAGTTTACGGATCAGGTAATAGCTAACGTCTTGCTTTTTATTGATCACTTTACTGATAAAGCCCTGGTCAACACCAATTGCGCTGGCCAAAGCAAGCTGACCGCCATGTTCTTTAACAATTACCTTTAACCGTTTTACTATTGCTTCGTCTGACATTTGCCTGCAATAATAATGATTTCGGCATTCGGAACCCGGAATTTTTTTATTTTAGTAGGGAACGTTATAAAGTGTTGTAAAAGTTGTTACAACTTATTTTAACCTGTTTCAACTCTTTACAACCCTTACAACTCACTACAACCTCTTACAACTTACTTTAACCTTACACCACCTCAATTAATTTGTCGAGCCCTGCATTGTAAACTTCAAGGGATATTTGGCCTTCATTATATTTAGTTATCAACTGTTTAAGTTCCAGCGTTTTTAAGGCCCTTTCGTTAGTGTCTTTATTAGTATAAGGTTCCGTAGTTGCCGGTGCCATATTTTTTAGTGTGTCGTCATATCGTAATACTGTTTTTAAGGCCAATACCTTTTGTTCCGTAGATTTAATCATAAACAACGGCGGCACATTACTGGTTTCCTTTAGAATCCTGTTGACTTTTATAGCCTGCCTTTTATCGAACTTCAGGATTAAAACTACCATAAGTACCGCGGCTATTGAAAAACAAGCAAAAAATATCATAAATATAGATGTCGGAAAAAAAATTTAAGCGTTGGGCACTTTTACGGTGGGTACAATCAGGGGTTGCAGGCGTTCAGATATTTATTTTTCAACAAGTATCGTTGGTTCATATTTTTCCGACCATAGTCGATAGACCATGGACCATAGAAAAAAGCAGCTTAAATTTTCATCCATGGACTATGGACCATCGACTATGGACTATGGACTAATGCTAATCAAGTCTCTTCTCGTAACAATAAAACCTGAGGTTTGGCCTAAAACCCAGTCCTATCTCGCCCGAAAACTGGTAGCCCAGCTTTGGAAAAAGCTTTTGCGTGGCCTGGTTAGTAGTATTGGTATCTATGCGAAGCACATGGATGCCCCTGTTAATAGCGTCGTGTTCAGCTTGCATCAACAGCGCGGCCGCTATGCCTTTGCCCCTATACTCCTGGCTTACAGCGAGCCGGTGGGTTACTATTGCCGTTTCGTTGATATCCCAGCCAAAATTGGCATATTCAGGTTCCTGATCGGTGGTTATTGCAGCTATACCAGTAATGGCGCCATCCACATCGGCAACCCAAAGCTGGTTTAATGAAATATCTTTTTCAAACACCTGCGCATTTGGGTAGGTATTGTCCCATTGGAAATTGCCAGCGGCGTTCATGGCCGGCACTACTTCAGCAATTAGCTGCATTATTTGAGGAATATCGGTTAACACGGCACGGCGGATAAGCATATGGCAAAAATATCTTAATTACCCCAAATTAGGTAATCGGTCCGGGTTTAAATTCTCCGATGTTACTTATACCCTTTAAGCAGAATGTGCCTTACGGAGTCTTGGTTGGTTGTTTTAAAATCACTGTACAAACCAGTTTGCCACCCGCCATACATAGCGTTTGGCAACAAAATAAAATCATTGCCAAAGTGCTTTCGCAGGCTATCAGCAATATGCTTCCTGTCCTGGTATGATTTATTAAAAAAGTCGCCACTAAAATCGTTCAGATCATCACCTAATTGCAAAACAACATGATACTGGGCCATAACGGAATCACGGCGTTTCTGTTTATTTCCGCCGTCACTAAACATTTTGAAATGGCCTGCCGTAACCTGTGGAAAACCGAGTGCCTTCATGTTATTCATGGTATGCACTAAATCGGATTGCCCCCGGTTGGTGATATAAAAAATTGATACCCGGTGCGACTTTTGCTTTCCTACCCAGGCTTTAAGGCTGTCAATATGTTTAAAAAAAGCCAGGGCACCCGGAACTGCCATAGCCTTTTCACCGTTCACCCAATTTTTCCAGCTGTTGGATGTGTAAGCCGAATCATCAAGAATTAGTTGGGCCTGCTGCATGCTGTTGTCAAGCGCTGTTTCGTCAAGGTCGGTAATAACAGCAAGGTCTTTTTCGTGCTGGTGCAGCACTGCCGTATCCATTCTTAAACCAGCTATTTGATAGGCCTGATTAGCTAAGCCTATATATTCACCGCTTTGCTGTTGGTAAAGCACAGCGGCCACTGAATATTCATTGATATTTTTTGACTGCCGACTATTGCAGCCCCACAACGCGCAGCTTATGCAAATAGTGAAAAGTAATAATTGAAAGTTATGGGATAGATTTTTCATGACAGATGGTTTAACCATGTGAAAATAGAAAAGATTCAGGCAATGTGGAAATTCACATAATCTTTGTTCGAAAAGGCAACTGCAAATTACGACCTTCCCACCACAATCTTCTGCTTAACGGTTTCATGCATTACTTTAATTATTTTGCTGGCTTTTTTCCATTCAAACAAATGGATGAGCCATAGGGTAAAACGCATAACGCCTTTGTTTTGGATCAGGCTATCGGCAAGTTTTTTTATGGTTTGGTCTCGTTGTGTAATGCAGGTATCGTAATCTGCGCCTTGCTTTTTTGCCAGGTCTTCGGCAAAGCACCATGCCCCATCGCGGGCGTTATCTATGCTGAATTGTATTAATATGGACGTTTGGTTAGTGGCATGCAAGCCCAACAATGACAAAAGTGGCGAAACACGGTCAATATCATTCAATACCTGGTAGGTTAATGATGAGATGATAGTATTAATTGCATCAAAGTCCTTTTGAATATCGTCCATTTTTCCGTTACAGGCGGCAACGGCAGCGATACCCAGATCGAGATTGATGTGGGCGTTCATCCCGAGCAGCAATTGCTGCAAAACCAGCAGCGAAGATTTTTTTGTTACGTCAAACGTAACGCGCCATGAGTCAGTAAGCGGTTGTTTATTTTTCCAGGCATTTAATGCATCGAGATAACGGCTTGCAAACAGCACGTCAAATCTCTCCATCATCGGGCCGTTTTCAAACTGACCTTTTGCTATCCCGTCTTTAACGCTTGCAGTTACCTTATAATATAAGGCAGCAAAATATCCTATCCGGTCATTTGTTCGAACGCTTTCAGCAATGATGCCTTCCAATTGGTCTATGATATCATCGATAGTGGTAGCCGGCATAATTTATCTAAAATTTAAAATTTCGTATTATTCTCCGAACATAGTGCTACTATCGAAATGCCTGCGAGAGTTCAACTTACAACTCTTATCCTGGCTCTTGATTCTTGGCTCTTGGTTCTCAAACAGGCGCCTGTTCAAAATAAGCCATGGTGGTTTCGTAAATTTCCTCGTCTTTACCCTTTACCCATCTGAGCGGTATGTTCACCTGGCTACCGTAATCCGATTCAAATTTCAAGTTTACCTGCATAATCGAAGCGCTGCGGCCGCCTACCAGGTTTATCTGTTTTATATCTTTCCAGCTTATACTCACATCGCGAATGTAGTCGCTGATGCCTTCATCATCCAATTGAAGCGCTATATCCACTTTAATAGCGGGGATCAGTCGCTTTGTGATCAGCAAAACAGCTATAAACAAAAATATCACTGAAAAAACGCCATATATACCCCACCCAAGTTTGCTATTGGCCCCAATAGTACTTGAAAGCAATAACAACATCATCACGATCATTAAAACGATAGTCCCGATACTAAACTTAAGGCTGTAAGGATACTGAGTGGGTTGGAACATGGACTAAATGTACGTATTAAGTCCGAAAGTCGGGAATGTCATTAAAGTCCGAAAAGATTTTCCGAAATTACAAAGTCAAAATTTCTTCCGACTTCCGACTTCCGACTTTCTCCTCAATGATTATGCTTCTTGTGAATATCCTTCACCAGGCACAGTTTTTTTATCTCAGCTATTTTTATTACGAAGGGTGCGTATTTGAGGCGGTTGCCTATCATCTCGGTGACATTATCCGAATGGGCTATCACTTCATCCGGAGTATCGCCGGCTAGCAGGCGTTTATACATGCGGTAATCACCCCACTCTATATAGTACACTTCGCCCGGGAGAATCTTCTTGTCATGAATGATCTTTAGCGCCACCCAGCAGCCATTCTCGAGATAGGGATACATGGAGTGCCCCCAAACCGGCAACGCAAAATCACAATCTTCAATGCCGGGGAAATTCATCCTGCCCACCGGCTCTTTATCATTAATATCATTATAAACCTCAACGCCCGTTGCGGTTGCTGTTATTTCATACATAGGAATACCGTCGGGCGGCCTGTGGGCCGTCGTATTTTCTGAATTTGCTGTATTTTTTTTACCAATTAAGAAATCACTGTATTTCTCTTTAAATATCTTTAATTTTTCAGGATCTATATTTTGCCGACTCTTAATTATTTCTGTAATTGAGCTGGCGGAATTAAAGCCAAGTGCTTCGGCAAGCTGTGCATTCCCATTAAACGCTTTTCCTTTAAGTTGATTATACAAGATAATAAACTCTAGTGTTTCGGGCCGTATAGTTTTTATCTTATTGGGTTTTAATAAATTATCCATAAGAGAAGAAATAATTAAAGATTTTTCTTGACATTTATAAAGATATTTCTTTATATTTGTTCTGTAATAATTCTCTAAAGTACTACTATTTTTAACAAATACAAATATGTTTAGTAAAGAATATAAAGAAAATTCAATCACAGCCTTCGCGCCACCCTAATACCTTTAATATATTTTCACAGCCTCTTCTTAAACCCTTTATCATTCCAATCTATACCAATTTTAACCCGATGTACCTCGCCTACTCAGCCATAAATACAATTAACGACAACCAAAACCTGTTATCAGAAAACAATCACCACCAGTCGGACAATGAAGCATTACTTCGTTACGAGGCTTATCAAAACGCCTGCAATAAATACAGCCGCGAAATAGCCGCCATACAGAAATATATGCCCGGATGGATGCCGAAGTTCCGGTAGCTCATGGCTCATAGTTAATGGTTTATAGTAAAAACAGCTGCGATACCATGAACTATGATCTATGAACTATGAACCGCACAACCAATAAACAAATGAACTATTGAACCCATAAAAATGAAACTAAACCAAAAACTAAAAAACCAACTATGGTGGCTTATCATCTCTGTTGATTATGACTACAGCCGCATCGCTATTGCAGATCATGACATTAACGCTGATGTTTTAACGATATGGCTGGAAGACAAGCAGGATTTTAAAAATTCGCTGGATGAGTGCCTGCAGGTGGATATAGGCCTAAAGCAATTTGCTAAATTGATAAAGGCCGAAAATTTCAACAGTTATGAGGGCTGCAAGATGCATCCCACTAAAAATTATGTCTACAAAACCCGCATCGAAGTAAATAAGCCGATCGCCTGGTATGTTGAAGATGCCACCATTACAGAGCAGCAATGGGCCCGCGAGGCCATGCTTAAACAGTTATTAACAGAATTGGTTGAAACTGAAGCAGCGGGAATTGAAGAATGGTAAGGGGAGTCGGAAAGTCGGGAAAGTCAGTAAAGCCTGTCCGTCCGAAGGCGGCTCCACAAGTTTAACTTGGTATTTTAAATGCATGTTTTGTTTTAGATTATGCCAATTTACATATTAAGCATAGTCAATGCCCGCCGCTTCTGACTTCTGACTTCTAACTTCTGACTTCTGACTTCTGACTTCACTCCTGCTCCACCTCGTCAATAAAAATCAAAAGATCCTGATGAAAAGTATCGCGCTTGAAACTTTCTCCGGTGAAGTAAACAACGTTTACGTACTCATCGCTTTCGGTAAAATTGCCCGGAGTATCTTCATTTAGCAAATAGCCTTCAACGGCCATTTTGGGACCATCAGCAATCATTACTACTACGTCGCCTAATATAAATTTCTTTTCCATAGGTTATAAATAAGAATCAAGAACCAAGAACCAGGAGCCAGGAGAGAAAAAATCTGACAACTGATCAATACTATAAATAAGAATCAAGAACCAAGAGTCAAGACAGAAAAAAACCTGACACCTGATCAATACCAGTAATGATCAACTATTAAACACGTAACAAACGATTTAGATAAATCGATCACCGGTACAAAACTATCAACAAAATCAAATATGTATACAATTAAACATCCTAAGCCATGGCATATATTAGCTTTTTTAGTTATTATGTTTTCGTGTATGCTTATCATTAAAAAGCATAATAATTTTTATAGGCGCTGGCGTATGGAATATGTAATTTCGCCGCAATATCACAGTTAACAACTTTATTATTAATGCGATATGGCTTAAACAATCCATTTTTTAATTAGATTTGACTTAGCTATCAAACAATATCACAATAAAATGGAAACCACCAAAATTAAAAAACTGCGTTTTGACAACTCTGGCTATTATTTCATCGGCATGATCGGCCTTGTCCTGCTTGGTTTTTGGCCCAGTTATTTCGCAAAATTTGTTGATGGAACGGCTAATTTCGCTCTCTATTTTCATTTTCACGCCACAATGATCTCGTTATGGCTTGCTGCCCTCATAATTCAGCCGATTTTGATCAAACAAAAAAAATTGCCTTTGCACAGGCTCATCGGTAAGCTAACTTACTTTCTTTTTCCCCTGGTGATATTGTCTATCATACTGCTGGCACATAGCCGTCATCCTTTTAATCAGCCAGACCTGGGCATTCGCTTATTTGTGCCATTTAAAGATATCGTGATCATGTCTACGGCCTACATCATAGCCATACGCTATCGCCACAATGTCGACATTCATGCGCGAGGAATGGTTGCTACGGGTATAGTATTTATTGAGCCCGCGCTTTCCAGGTTTCTTGGCAATATGATGAACGGCAGCGACCTTTCTTACTTTATAACCATAGCAATTATTTATGCGCTGCTGATAACCCTGATCATACTGGAACGGCGACAGAAAAGGGGCAGATGGGTGTTCCCTTTAATTCTGGGTATGTACATCGCGGTACATGCCGTTTTGATATTCGGGATCCATATTCCAGGATGGGATGCAATTGCGGTTTGGTTCGCAAAGCTGCCTATTACCTAAAGCATGGGTTATAATACGGGCGTATAAAATTTATCCGTAAATTGGGCCCATGTATCTTAAAACAGAAAAAATATCACGTCGCCTGATGGTTTTTGTCGCTTTTGTTTTGCTGTGCACTGCAAAAGTCGCCGCGCAGACTGCAGGCAACGACCTAACGACCGCTTTTGGCGCACACCAGTTAATGGTGGTACTCACCAGTGATTGGGACAACCTGCAGGGCAAAATATATGGCTTTCAAAAAGTTGATGATAAATGGGTATTGCAATTCAGCAACCCGGTTGTAGTCGGCAGCAAAGGACTTGGCGTAGGGGACGGATTAACGCCGATCAGCATTGATGGTGCACCAATTAAAAAAGAAGGCGATAAAAAATCACCGGCAGGTATTTTCAGCATCGGTACAGCATTTGGTTATGCTGAAAAAAAAGATGCTGCATGGATAAAAAACCGCTATGTACGCGCCGTTGATACGCTCATTTGTGTGGACGATAGCCATTCAACAAATTATAATGTGCTTGTAAACAAAGACACAGCAAAAAAAGACTATAACAGTTTTGAATACATGCACCGCAAGGATGATCATTACAAATGGGGACTATTCGTAAATCACAATTCGGGCAAAGTAACGCCAGGGGACGGCTCGTGCATATTTATGCACATCTGGAAAAATGACCGTGAAGGTACCGATGGATGTACGGCTATGAAAGAGGATGATATACTAAACGTATTGCGTTGGATAGATGTGAAAGATAAACCGATTTTGGTGCAGCTGCCAAAGGAGGAATATGATAAGCTAAGAGCAACATATGGTTTGCCTGTAATAAAATGATTTGGCTTGCAGCCGTTTTTCTCACAAAAAAAGCTCCCCGAATACCGGGAAGCTTTCAATTCAAAAGAGAATAATATTATCGGTTATTAATTACGGCTAAAACCACCTTTGTCCTCTGCAACGTTAACAGTGATCCTGCGGCCATAATAGCTTGCGCCATTCATGCACCTGATCGCCTCTTTTGCTTCATCTTCATTCACCATTTCAACAAAACCAAAACCTCTACTCTCTTTTGTTTCGCGGTCCTTAATGATCCTGAGCGATTTTACAGGCCCAAAATCGCCAAAAACAGCAGTTAATTCAGCCTCCTCCACTTCAAGTGGGAGCCCTGCAATAAATACTTTCATCAATATTTTTAAATTTAAGCAAAGATAGTCAAAATACGCCGTTTTTCGGCTAGGTTAATGGTGAAAGGTGGAGGGCGAAGGGTTTTATTACTTTTGGATTACTTTGATATCAGATGCCGGAATTCGGAAGCGAGAGCCTGGAAGTAGGAATGCGGATGTCAGATTTAGAATTATGATTTAATTTGCAGCGTCTAACATCTGACATCAGACTTCCGACCTCAACACTACTTCAGCTTCAAATCAAAACTGCCTTCAACCTTATAATATGGCGAAGTGATCTTATCATCTTTGGCTAAGAAGGTTACAAAAGTACCCTTCGCCAGTTCACTGCCCTGGTTGTATTTTATGATATTGATATTACCAACATCCTTTTGACCTGAGTATTTACTAAGCGACAACTGAAGCGCAGGCTTTTTGTCGTCTGTAGTGAGCAAAAACTGGCTTCCGGCAATATCCCTGTTAATATTGCTGTAAGCAAAACCGGATGAGCTGATCCCAAAGCTCATATTATGTTCTTTATTAATAGCGGTAATTCCAAAGTAGTGGTTATTTTCATCAACCCGCACATTTATAAAAGCTATGGAATCTTTAGATGCATCAAAGGTATAGGTGGAATCATCAAATTTAACATTCAGCGTACCCGAGACTGCAAGAAAATTACCGGGCGAGGCAGCAATAGAACTGTCAGCAGAAAGGTTTGTTTTAACCGCATCAGGTTCCTTCACAGCAGGATCCTTCTGGCACGATGTGATCACCGCCAGCAAGGAAAAAGCGAAGAAAATTAGCAGGTTAGTAAACCTTTTGTGGCCCATATTTAAATTATTAATTAAATGTACTAAACTAATAACGAATATAAAATAGCAAGGGTTGTGTTAAATAATAATTTAATTACTTTTTAACAAATTTTAACTAATTATAAGACTTATAGCTTTATGGAAAGTTTAATTGATAACAATTTCTTAACGCTGATAATAATATTAAATATCGGGATTTACAGAATAAAAATTGCTAAAAATATTTGCATTGTATCAAAATTTTTCCGACCTTTACAGTTATACTATGCCAAATGGCATTTTAATCATAAATGATGTCTGGTGAGTAGTCAGTGGTGAGTGGTCAAAATGGCCTACTCACTAAATCGGTGAAATCAACCAGTAATTAGTGAAATCCAAAAAATAAAAATGAATATCAAACTTGCCAACACCCTATTTGACGAGGGCGTATTTTCCGCCATGTACAAAGCCGGCTTTATCACAACGAAAGTTTTCGCTTACCGCGAAATCTATCTTTGTGTATTGGCCCAGGTAAAAACGCGTGGCGTTACAAAAAACCAAGCCGTGCTTGAAGCTGAAGTAAAATTCATGAAGGATGAACGCACCATCTGGCGGGCGCTGAATAGTTTTGATGAGGAAAATTAAATTTCTCTGTAACAAATTGGTACTGCGGCATATCTAAGTGGTAAACCCCGTTTATCATGAAATGGAATTTTGCGTTCAAAAAGAAAACGACTGATCCAAAACTAAAAAAATCAAAGACCCGCGAATGGGTAGATGCCTTATTGTTTGCTTTAGTTGCGTCAACTATTATACGTGGGCTGTTATTTTCTGCTTATGCAATTCCTTCAGGTTCAATGGAGGGAACAGAATTAATAGGCGATTATTTGTTTGTGAGCAAATTTAGCTACGGTGCCCGGATGCCAAACACGCCGCTATCTATCCCATTTCTGGAATCAAAGGTGTATGGCGTAAAAACCTATTGGGACCTTCTTCAACTTCCCTATTTTCGTTTGCCTGGATTTTCCGCGGTAAAAAAGGGCGATATTGTTGTATTTAACAAACCTGATGAGGCTGATCTTGCAAAAACCATACCCGTCGACCAGCGCACCAACCTGATAAAACGCTGCCAGGCTACCTCAGGCGATACGCTCACCATTGTTAATGCACAAGTTTATATAAATGGAAAAGCATCCAAAAACGCCGATAAAGCTCAAACATCATATTCCGTAGTTACTGATGGCAGGGACATTAACCCGCAAACATTACAGGACCTAAACATTGAAATAAGACAACCGTTGGCACCCAACACCTACGAAATGATCATCCCAAACGAAAACCTTACGGCATTTAAAGGTTATTCGAATATTAAGAGTGTTGTTCCTGTGGTGCAGCCGGCCGGTCAGTACGACCCTGAAATATTTCCACACAATGCACGCTTCAAATGGAACCAGGATAATTTTGGTCCGCTTGTTTTACCAAAAAAAGGGTGGACTGTAACGTTAAATGATTCCACGCTTACACTTTACCGCCGTGCCATTGAGGTTTACGAAAATAACAAAGTTGAAACCACAGGAAATGACATTGCCATCAATGGTAAAAAAGCAAACAGCTATACCTTTAAGATGAATTATTACTGGATGATGGGCGATAACCGCCATAATTCCCTCGACTGTCGTTTTTGGGGTTACGTGCCCGAAGACCATATAGTAGGAAAAGCCATGATCACCTGGATGAGTATCGACTCAACCCAGGACCTGTTTCATAAAATACGGTGGAACAGGATATTTAAACCGATCAATTAAAGAAATCAAGATAGTTTTTAGTTTAGTTACTTCTTCAAATCCCTTCTCCATAATGGAGAGGGATTTTCGAAGAAGTCTGAACACGGTTTTAAGATTAAATATATTAACAGGATTTCAAATTATGACGAACCCGAACGACACTTTTGTAAATCCCTTTCATCCTAAAAATCGTATTCTGATAACTACTGACAACACACTGTCACCATTCAATTAAAATATTCTTCGGACCTTTGAGTATGCATTGGCTGAACCACTGACAAAACAGTGTCACCATTCAATTAAAATATTATCACGACCTTTGAATTATGTCAATCAGCATAAATTCATTCTAGGGATTTATGAAATTGTCGGATTTTCAGAACTCGTAATCAAACTAATTAATTCAACTAATTCCTGAATTCTAAAAATTCGAGTTCAGACAACCATTTATCCTCCGGTGACTTCCAGATTAAAACAAAAATATGAGCTACAAAATATACCTCTACGACACGGATACCGATTGCATCGCTCCGGCAGCCTATCATCATCTTATGTTCAATCACAACTGGAAGCCGCGGCTGGTCAGGATGTGGAAGTACACATTAGTTCGGTAGGTGGCAGCGCATTTGACGCTATTGCCATTTATGATCTGTTGTAAAAATATAATGGTAACGTGACTACTTACGTAGATGCCCTTGCTGCTTCAGCAGCTTCAATAGTTGCCATGGGCGGCAAAACAGTTGCGATGAGCAAATATGCCTTGCTGATGATAATTGAAGCGTTTGCAGCTAAAATGACATGGCTTCGCCGATGCTAACTGGCAAACTATCCTGTAATCAATCAGCGAATACATTTATTTATGGTTCCTCGGGTAGTCAGGATATTAGCGCTTCATCGGACACAGTTCCAGGCCATCGAAATCTTACCCTCAGTTGCTCCGGAATCAGAAAATTGTTAGGCGATGTTTCGGTTAAAGCAATTTATACACTGCCCTCGCCTGTTTTATTAAATTCAAATGGCTTTGTGCTAACTAATCCGTAAATCTTTTGTAGAATATACGTTTTGATAAATTTATGGACGGCTTTTCAATTATTAAACAAAAGACGTAAGCAAAAAATAATGCAATTGAAATTTCAACAAAAAGCCAAAATAATTGATAACTATTTAAATCGATGTTCAGCCTTTTTGCTATGCCAGAAAAAACGATAAATACTATTGGGTGAGTAAGATACAGAGAATACGAAACGTCGCCCAAAAAGGCCAGTGGCCTTATTATTAAGCTGAAATAAAAAATTGCTACGCAGCTTAAAAAAAGCAAAATAAAAATCGGCACACCAAATTGAACTGCTATAACTGTTATTAAATATAAGGGCATAATTATGTTTTGCCATTTTCTTTCTCGGTAAAAGCTAACAAGCGAAATTCCGAGCGCAAATATTGAGCCGTAAGTGAACACAACATAATAGGCATTTGAAAATGGAATCAAACTACTTAGACTAAACAATAATAGGAAAATAACCCTGTACCACCACTTATTTGTAAGGAAATAAAAAACGCCAATTAGCACATAAAATTGAAATTCAATACATAGCGTCCAAAAGACATGATTATAAAAAGGATACTTTGTAAATGGAACAACATAAAAAACGTGCGCTATAAATTGAGCCGGAATGAAATCGATCGACTCACCTTTGAAGGAGGGAATATGCGAAAGAATTTTAAACAAAACGAGGGTAGATAAAATAACTACGTAGTACGGCGGGTCTATTCTTAACGACCTCTTAAGTAGAAATGTAAAAAACTGCCTTGTCTCATAATTCGATTTAATCAACGAATAAACTATTATGAATCCACTTATTAAAAAAAAAACAAATACGCCTGATTGGCCAAAACTAAAAAAAACTGACAATAGAGGATATAAAATTAGACTGGAACTATAATGACAAAAAACAACGCCTAAAGCAGCCAATCCACGCAAATACTGAATACTTACAATTTTTTCTTTCATCATTCTCTCAAAGAAACAAAAATAAAATGAGTGCAAAAGCTAACAATACTAATTAGCCCATTTAAAGAAAAATCATTCCTCAGAAAATCGATGAAAAGATTGCGACGATTCTCCCTTGATCTTAAATATCTGAGGAAGGGCCTCTTAGTCACCGCTTTGACCACGGCTTTTTTAAACGAGTTTACAACCGGGTGCATTTATCCTCAATTGGAAAACTATGGGTGGTGTTGCCCTGCTTGCCCCGCTGTCTTATCTGAGCAAGAACTTCTTCACTGCCGCCGAATAATCTAAAATGTTGAAGCAAAACGTAAGCAAGAGGGCGGCTACATAGTCAACGACAAACCAAAAAATCAATAAAATATGAAATTAAGCACAAACGGTTTTAAAATAATCAAAAACTTTGAAGGACTGCGACTCTCCGCATACCGCGACGTTGCCGGCATATGGACAATCGGCTATGGGTCCACCAGGTATCACGACGGTATTAGGGTCAAACCAGGTGATATACTTGCCAGCGAAGTACAAGCAGACGCATTATTTAAAAACACACTCGGTCAATATGAAGATGCGGTTAATAGCTTAGTAAAAGTCCCACTTAGCCAAAATCAATTTGATGCATTGGTATCATTTACCTACAACGTAGGCACAGGTGCCCTTAAAGAATCTACGCTTTTAATTAAGCTCAACGAAAAGAATTACACCGAGGCTGCCGCTCATTTTTTTTTCTGGGACAAGATCACTGATCCGCACACAAGTAAGAAAATTGTATGCGATACGTTGGCGCAGCGCCGCAAAGAAGAAAGTCAATTGTTCCTGACTGCAGACCGCCAATTAAACTAAAAAAGATGATAACAATTTTAAATCAACGGCCTGCGATAGGAATTTTCAGCGGGTTCACGAGCGGTGTTTTATACTTCCTGAAAACGGTTTTTACTGATGACCTTGTGTTAAAATGGATTGCGGGCATGGGGATTTGGATGGGACTGCTCGTCGCCCTGCTTACCGTTTGGCTACGGGTTATTGAAATCAGAAAATCAAAAATAACCTCTCACAATAAATAAAAAACTATGAAAAAAATTTACCTTATCCTGCTCATGCTTGCATCGGCAATTCTAGCATTATTATTAACAGGTTGCAGTTCTGCCAATAAAGAGGTTTTCAAAGCCCGCCAAATCTTTGACAAATATCCAAATGAGGCGGCCAAATATTGCGGCGATAAATTTCCGGTCGCTGATAGTACAGTCAGCATAAAAAGCGATACCATAAGGGGAAAAACAATTGATTACTCACCTGCAATTACCAGCTTTAAACTGCTTTTAGATTCCGCCAAAGAAATTACCGATGAAAAACAAAGCAAGGTAACCGACCTGGCAGGGCAGCTCAGTTTTTCAAGATTACAATTAAGTAAAGCCAACGATATTATTGATAAGCTTTCCTTACAAATAAAGAGCATCAAATTGACTTACAAACCATGTGAGACCGACACTATAACAAATACCTATACAAAAACAAGAGCTAATACTGCCAAGATATTGGCATTGACGGAACAGATCACAACGGATAGCCAGGACAAGGAAAAACTGCAAAAAATATTGCGTGATGAAACTGCAAAATCCAATTGCCGTCTTTACTGGATAGTAATCTTATGCTTAATTATTACTGCATATTTTGGCGTTAAGCTTTATAAATTATTCGGCAGTGGAGCGTTTTTAGGTACTATACTGCATGGCTAAATTCATGCGGCCCTGAAAAGCTAAAGGGATTAAATTTATTACTGCGAAGTGCCCGGAACGAGATTCGAACTCGTACATCCTTACGAATGCCACCCCCTCAAGATGGTGCGTCTACCAATTTCGCCACCCGGGCTTGTTTAATCAAAAGTCTTAAGTCCAAAGTCATTATTTCAACTTTGGACTTAAGACTTTTTACTTAGAAGGATGTGCCCGAAGAGAGACTCGAACTCTCAAGAGACAATTCTCAACGGCTTCTGAGACCGCAACGTTTACCAATTTCGCCATCCGGGCATATAGAACATAATTTGCGAGTATACCCAGCATTTCATTTCTAAGGCTGCAAATATAATTGTTTCAGGCAAAATGCCATTCAATAATTATAAAAATAGGAAGGAGCTTTGTAAAAATAGATATAAAGGCTAATTTCGGGAACCAATTACCGGTTATGTTAAAAAAAATAAGCTTTAGTTTGCTGATAGCAATCACGTTTTCCCTCGCGGCATCGGCACAAAAAGCTGATGACATTTTAGGGAAATACATCAATCCCAGCGGCGAGGGCCAGGTATTGATCTACAAAACAGGGAATAAATACTTTGGGAAACTGGTATGGCTGAAGATCCCCGACCGCGACGGCAAACCTAAAACAGATATCCACAATCCCGACAAAGCCCTTCAGTCACGCCCAGAGTTGGGCCTCGAAATCCTGAAAGATTTCACATTTAACGGCGAGGATGTTTATGAAGATGGCACTATTTACGATCCAAAAAGCGGCAAAACCTACAGCTGCAAAATGACGCTTAAAGATAATTCATTAAAAATACGCGGCTATGTGGGCATATCCCTGTTTGGCCGCACCGAAGTTTGGACTAAAGTGAAATGAAGATCATCAATCTAAAAAGCATCCTTCTTTTATCTTGCATTTTAATACTATCCTACAATTTAAAGGCACAAACTATTTCGGTACTACAGCAAGGCAAGCCAACAAGCATCCGCGGACTATCAGTAGTTGATGACAGCGTGGCGTGGATCAGCGGCAGCAAAGGCTATATTGCTATTACCCGCGATGGCGGCAAAAACTGGGACTGGCAACAGGTAAAAGGATTTGAAAAATCAGATTTCAGGGACATTGAAGCCTTTTCGGCGAAAGAAGCAGTGATCATGAGCTCGGGAACACCGGCGCTTATCCTTAAAACTGTCGATGGTGGCTCCAACTGGCAGGTTAAATATAAAAGTGTTGATTCTGCTTATTTTTTTGACGCGATGGATTTTGCCGACCCAAAACATGGTTACATTCTGGGCGATCCGATCAATAATAAATTTATTTTAATGGAGACGAAGGATGGTGGCGAAACCTGGAATATGTTTAAAAACAGACCTGATGCATTGCCAGGCGAAGCGGCTTTTGCTGCTAGTGGCACATGTTTAAGGGTTTCAAAATATGAGACTATTGTAGTTACCGGTGGAAATCATAGTCGGGAATTAGTGTGGGTAAACGATAAGGTTACCAATGCATGGCTGCATTCTGATTTGCTTTTTGCAAATAAAAAGGCCACCCAAGGCGCATTTTCGTTTGCTACCAACGGCGAAACAAATATTTTTGTTGGCGGGGATTACGCAAATGATAAAAGGGCTGATTCAGTAGCATCATATTGGCGCTATAATGGGACTTATGCAGGTGGGCCAATCCTCCTTTCCAAAATGCAGCCATCTGGCTTTCAGTCATGCGTGGAGTTTCTCAAAGGCGATTCTTTCCTGTCTACTGGCACCCCGGGAAGCAATATTACAACGGACGGCGGCAAAACATGGGCAAAAATTGATGATACAAGCTACAATGTCTGTCGAAGAGCCAAGAAAGGAAAACTGGTATTATTAGCCGGCAACGGTGGTAAAATAGGCATTTTAAAATTGTAGTATATTGACTTTTAGGCAATTAAGCGACCTTGAAATTAATTTAAAATAAGGCTTGCACACAAAATCGAATAATCCTATATTTGCACCACTTTAAACAGAACGGTTTAAAGTACGATTCCGTAGCTCAGCCGGTAGAGCATAACACTTTTAATGTTGGGGTCCTGGGTTCGAGTCCCAGCGGGATCACGAAAGTCCCTCAAAGAAATTTGAGGGACTTTTCTCTTTATGACGTTTATCATCTGCAAAAAACGACGACATTTTTACCTAATAAGCCTTTATTACTGTATAGTAACTAGTCAACCTATTCAGCATCTGAAGTATTGAGAGCCACACAATGGTTTCCACAATGGCGGCAGGTTCCATATATTTTAACGCCATTTCTGTAATAGTACTATTGTTTTGGGCGGGGCTGTACGATCCCGATATTGCTAAAAGAATTGTGGCCGCTTCTTTTTGTGTCAGTGAAAGTTGCTGCTGAAGTGATGTCAATATATCTTCGCATGATGCACCGTCAGTTGGAATGGCCATTTGCGAAATTTCTTCCAAAAGCTTAAACTTTTCATCATTCAACTCTGGTGCCCAATTGGCTGACAGGTTCCTGATCTCCGATCTAAGTATATCGTTCCATGCCAATACGCTAAAGATGAACCCCGCATACATTTTAATTTTTAGCCCTGTTGTGGTTGTTTTATTATCTAAATTATCCCTTAGTACCGTAGTTAATGTCCGTATTACCCGCTTTTCTTTTACAGGTTTAAGAATAGGGAATAAATAACCCGTATGATGTTTCAAGTATTCGCTTGCCGCATTGTAATCTGAAGGGACATTCTGAGTCCACTTTTTTTCCAACCGAACAGCACCTGGGGCTTGCCTGATAACCCGCAGGTAAGTGAACAAATTATCTTGTTTCGGATCTCCTTGTTTGGTAACAAAAACTCCGTCACGGGCATGTACCCCAGGAACCCAACCGGTTTTCGCCAATAGCTCGGCCGTATCATTGATGGCTTCCTGTTCCAGTTCTATACCCATAGCATTCATAAACTTATTTAAAAAGCCCATCATACTAATTGAATTAACCAGCCATTCGGTTTCAGAAGGCGAAAAATATTCCCTTGCGGCCTCAACTTCAACCATTGTTAATGACGAAGGTATCTGTGCCAATTTTTCTGCCATAGTCACCACTACTTGTTCACGTTCTGTGCGCACACCTGCTATTGATTCTGCACTGGCGCCTCTGCGCAACGCAAACGAACAGGTATGGGCAGTACAATAAGCACAAGCTGCTTTGCTTGAAGCATACATTGCTAAACCCATTGACGCTTTAAACGATTTGTTGCCGAAGATGGTGTTGGGTAGGTTAAACATGTTCGGAACGAGTAAATTATAGCTGCGAAACCCCGGTGGCCATATTTCCAGTGTTGGATCACAATTGGGAACAATTCCGATAAGCTCTTTTACAAGGTTCAGGACAGGGCTGTAATTCCGGTGCAAAGTTTTCCAATCTACAGATGCTGGTTTTAAGCCATCTGACAATGTTTTAATCATGCAGTTCAATAATAAGGTTTTGTTATAAATTTAAATGTCTTAGATAATAACTTTTTTTTGACAGACTGTTAAAACTAGCATTTTTTGCTTACTCCAGCGAATTATTAGCTAAGTTTAATAAGCTATTTTGTGTCATATCGCATATATCTCGATTGAACCTAAATTTCCGCAAGCCGCCTCCTCAAGCGCCGGAAATTTTTGCTCCATTTGCTTTTTTTGTTAATGAGGCTAAACAAACATTTTACTTACAGCCAAAAAACGTCCAACTTAAAATTCAAACATTTTTAAGGTTTAAAAACGAACTCAGGCTCCTCGGACACGACACGGTTTCGATTCACTTCAAAATATCTTTTTTAAATCCGATATAGTACGCAATCAGGCCTTTTTCCCCTTATCATTAATTGCACTTTTATCATTAATTGCACTTTTATCATTTGCCTCTTGCTGTTCCGGTAGAGATTTAATGTATATATCCTGTTGCGGAAATGACATATCAATCCCTTCGTCCCTAAACACCTGGTCGATTTTTAATATGATATCGCTTTTAATCACCCGTCCCATCAACATACGTTTAGGCCAAAAAACAACCTCCAGTTCAATCGAGCCCCTGTTAACGTCTTTAATAACTACTTCAAAAGGTGGATTTTGCAAGATCCGGTTATCTTCGCTAAGTATTTTTACCACCAGGTTTTTTGCCGCAGCCAGGTCAGTACCATAGGCAACGCTTAAAATAAATTTGTTGATCTTTAGGTTTTCACCCATTGTCCAGTTCACGAGGTGATGATTTAACAACTCGCCATTCGGAATAACAATACATGCCCCGTCAAAGCTGGTAACAATACTGCTCCTGAAGCCCAACGACTTCATGGTAACCATCTTATTGTCTATTTCTATAATGTCACCAACATTTACGGGTCTTTCAAATGAAAGGATCAGTCCGCTAACCAGGTTGCTGACCAATCCCTGTAACCCAAGACCAACGCCGACACCCAACGCGCCAAAAATTACAGTGATCTTATCTAGTGCAATCCCCGCCGCGGCAAAAGCAATGAAAAGACCCATGCAAATAATGCAGATCCTGATAATAAGAAGATAACCCCCTAAATTGACCCTTTTCTTTTGGTTTTCTTTGTTTCGGCCACCCACGGGGTCAGATGCAAAAAACGACACTAACTTTGAGAGGAAAAACGACAATGACAAGATCAGAAAAAATATAAGGATCCCCATGATAGAGAAATTATAATGCCCAACAGTTTGTTCCTTCCTAAGAAAATCCCCTATGGAATCATAAAATTGCCGAAACGCATAAAAATTTCTGGCCACCAAAATAAACCATCCTGACACCAGTACCACATAAAAAAACCTCGGCGTTTCACCCCCGACCTTCTTAAAATTGATAAAAAACAATCTGCGATTCGGCGCTTGATAAGTGCTGGAAGCTAACGCCAATCCTTCGTTAATGAGTCTTGCAACCCATAAAAATACGATGGCTATTACCAGGCCGGAATACCCACTTACAAAAACCGTTTTAGATAGATTGAACCTGCCCCAGGTATTGAGCAAAACAGAGATTACTTCAAACAAAACCGCAAACAGAATAAAGTAAAATACTCCACGCTCCTTTAATTCTTGCGTTCGCTTACCGCTAATAACTTGTTGCCCCATATAGATTATGCCTACCATTGAAAGCCCTAACGTATAAAACCTTTCAAATCGCGTTATCTGCAGTACCATGTTGGAAAAGCTGGCCAAGATAAAGAAGAGTAGAATAATCATAAAAGACCTATGCCAATACCTGCTTACATGCCCGGAAAATATACAGGAAAGGCAAATGGCAATTATCAGCCAGATTATAGAGCTGACAATGTAGGGGGGATTAGTAAATAAAAATTGGAAAATAGAAAGCACTAAAAGTATTGCAGATAATAAGGGATATCGCAAAATCAATTGGCCGGAATAATCGGATTTAAGATGGTTTTCCCGCCTAACTTGTTTCTTTAACGACTGAATAAAGTAAAATGCAGCACATATCAATGCAAAAAGACTAAAAAGTATGCCGGTATTCTCGTTCAGATAATAGCGCATTATCATTGATTCCTTTTTGATCGAGAAGCGTACAACATCTGTAAAAGGACGTTTGAAATTGATCGGCTCCCACAAATATGGGAACTCTTTGGATAAAACTTGCTGCGCCAAATTGGCATTATAGATATCGATATCTTCCTTTAACGACTGTAGTTCAAACACTAAAACATCAACCTTTAGCTGCTGCGCCTGAACACTGCCTATAGCTAAATCCAAGGTTGAATCTACTGGTTTAGTTTCCTTTATAACTACATTTATCTTATCAAAGTATTTTGAGATGTCAACCGAATCTGCTGATAGCTTGTACAATACAGGGTCACTATATAATGAATCTATTTTAACCCTGAAATCAATAAGTTTATTTGAATATTTATCAAGTGAGCGTTTTTGTCGGTCGATTTTTCTGGACAGCTCGGCAAGAATTGCCGATGAAGCAGAAAGGTTCCTCTGGGTTTGGCTAGTGCCTCTGTCCGAAAAAATCCCTTCTTTTGCTACATTAATTGACTCTTCGGTTTCACTCAGTAACTTATTGACCCCTAACGTATCAACACCTTCTTTAAGGAATATTTTAGCTTGCTGGCTTATTTTTTTTAACATGTCAATGGCTTCCCGCCTATGAATTGCGACTTTGCCTTTGTTATATTTTGCTATGCTTTTTACAGCTTCTTCCTGGCCTTTTTTCTGCATCATCTGAACAAAACCCGGTTTTGGAGTTACCGTATCAATTGTATCCGGATGTGGTTGATGGTTACCCTGGGCAAAAGCCGCGTTGCAGATCAATAAAATAAGCAGAAGCAGATAGTATCTCATAGCAGGTAACCGGTTACAGTAGTTTGGGTTTTACTTTTAGGCAGTACGTTATCAGTTGGATATCTATAACTTAGTAAGATAAATTTAGATAAAAAATATCAAACAAAGGCGCAACATAGCAAAAACCGTAAATACTTAGCGCTTTATGTGCATTGTGCTCTCTCATAATATACCAGCCAATATTTTTATAAAATCAATATAATTTTTGAAACCGGTATTTTAGCTTTACTTTGTGTTTAAAATACACCGCTGCGCCTGGGAGGTGACCAGGGCGTAAATCGAAACCAAATCAATATTAACAATCATGAAACCTAAATTTTCAAGTTATTTGTTGTGCAGCATTTTTGCAATGTCGGTATTTACTTGTGCAAATGCCCAAGTCAAAAAGGATCAATCTGTCGATGCTAAAATCGCATCGGTCATGAAAAAGCTCACACTTGAAGAGAAAATATCTTTATTACACGCCAACGGCATATTTTCGGCTGGTGGCATTAAGCGCCTTGGGATTCCTGAGATCATGACAGACGACGGCCCGCTTGGTGTTCGTGAAGATGTTAAGGAAGGTTGGGGTTCTGCTAACCTCACTACTGATTCGGCCACTTTTTTCCCTAACGGCTCTGCTCTAGCCGCCACCTGGAACCCTGAATTAGCCTATCGTTTCGGCCATGATATGGGAGAAGAAGCACGCGCCCGCAATAAAAATGTAATGTTGGCCCCGGCGTTTAACATCGCCCGTACACCGCTTTGCGGCCGTACCTACGAATATTATTCGGAAGACCCATTTTTAAATGCCCGCCTGGCTGTACAGGCTGTTAAAGGCATACAAAGTCAACACGTGGCAGCCTGCGTAAAACATTACACTGTAAACAACCAGGAGATAGAGCGCGGACGCATCAACGTAGAAGTGGATGAACGCACCTTAAGGGAGATCTATCTTCCTGCATTTAAAGCGTCTATAACTGAAGGCAATGCATGGACTATCATGTCGGCATACAACAAGTTGCGCGGGGCTTATTGTTCGGAAAACGATTATCTGCTCAATAAGATATTAAAAGGAGAATGGAAATTTAAAGGCATAGTAATAAGCGATTGGGGCGGTACGCACAGCACCGTTAATGCCGCCAACTACGGCCTCGATCTTGAAATGGGATCAAGGCCGCCATACAACACCTATTATTTCGCTGATAAGCTGCTTGATTCAGTTAAAGCCGGTAAAGTAAGCATGAAGGTTATCGACGAAAAAGTTCAGCGTATTTTATGGGTACTATACAAAACTTCGATGAGCGATAACCTACCTGAAGGGAAACTTAATACACATGAGCATAGTAAAACTGTTTATGATATTGCTTCAGAATCAATCGTGCTGTTAAAAAACGACAAACATTTGCTACCGTTAAATACGTCAAATATAAAAAGCTTAGCTGTTATAGGTGACAATGCTACCCGCACTTTTCATTTGGGCGGCTTTGGCGCAGGCGTTAAGGCGCGGTATGAGATTACTGCGCTTGCCGGGTTGCAAAACAGGTTAGGCAAAACTGTAGACATTAAATATGCCCAGGGCTATTCGGGCGTTTATAAATGGTCAAGAAAAGATGCAGATGAAGCAAAAAAACCTGATACGGCCCTGATAAACCAGGCTGTTGCTACTGCAAAAAGTTCGGATATGGCTATTTTATTTATCGGCGGTAACCGCGATTATGAAAGTGAAAGCCGTGACCGCAAGGACCTCAGCCTTCCTTTTAACGAACAGGCGCTGGTTGACGCTGTTACCGCGGCCAATCCCAATACTATTGTTGTGGTAGTTGGAGGAGCTCCTTACGACATCGGCGATATTAAAAAGAACAACCACACAATTGTTTGGTCATGGTATAATGGCTCTGAAAATGGCAATGCCATTGCTGATGTTTTAATTGGCAAAACAAACCCATCAGGTAAACTGCCATTCACTTTTCCCGCAAACATAAAAGACTCCCCGGCACATGCTTTGGATGCTTATCCCGGAGAAAACTTGCGGGAAACGTATAAAGAAGGTATCCTGGTTGGCTACCGCTGGTTTGATACTAAAAAGATCGAACCGTTATACTGCTTTGGTTATGGTTTATCATATACTGATTACAAATACTCTGGCTTTTTTACCAATAAAAAGAGCTATAATTCAACCGATAATATAACTGCTACTTTAAAAATAAAAAATACCGGAAAATACGCAGGGAAAGAAACCGTGCAACTATATGTAAGCAAAGCCGGTTCGGTAGTTGACCGCGCGGATAAGGAATTAAAGGCGTTTAAAAAGGTAAAGATCGCTGCGGGCGAAACCGCCAGCGTAACCTTGAATATCCCGGTTAAAGACCTTGCTTATTACGATATTAAT
>Ga0206898_10003_pt1 | contig 76577 bp, 64 predicted proteins | sample Alteio_BWOrgHeat_50_FD_153237 | JGI IMG/M metagenome (GOLD analysis project Ga0206898, IMG submission 153237) | Enriched cells from forest soil in Barre Woods Harvard Forest LTER site, Petersham, Massachusetts, United States -... | ecosystem: Environmental > Terrestrial > Soil > Temperate forest >...
GTAGGGGCCCTTCTTGGTTTTGCCATCGGTGCCGTTATTGATACCGCTGAGTTTGAAGTGCAGACAACTGCCGGTGGCCCTCAGACACGTATGCGGCGACCTCCATCCACATCCGGCGATTTTAGCGTGAGCCTGCTGGTGCTTTCGGCTGCTGTCATGAAAGCCGATGGAAAGCAAATGAAGTCGGAACTGGATTATGTGCGGAACTTTTTTGTGATGCAGTTCGGAGAATCCAAAGCGGCTCAGGATATGCTGGTGCTGAAAGATTTGCTCCAGAAAGAAATACCCTTGCAACAGGTATGTGGACAGATCAAACAATTTATGCCATTGCCCCAGCGCCTGCAACTGCTGCATTACCTGTTCGGCATTGCCCAGGCAGACAAGATCGTAGATCAGCGGGAGGTAGCGGTGATCAGTTCCATCGCTGCTTACCTCGGTATTTCAAGTGCCGACTTCAATTCGCTGAAAGCAATGTATTTCAGAGATGTGAACAGCGACTATAAAATATTGGAGACAGAACCTGGTGTGAGTGATGAAGAAGTTAAAAAAGCTTACCGCAAAATGGCATTGAAGTACCATCCCGACAAAGTGAGCCAACTAGGAGAAGAAGTGCAGCGTGCAGCGAAAGAAAAATTCCAGCATGTACAACAGGCCTACGAAAACATCCGTAAACAAAGGGGGATCTAAGAGGTTGGCAGGCAGTTGATCGGAAAAGGAACCGATTTCTTGAATTCTACTCCTGCCTGATGCAGGTCTTCATCGTCAGCCGGATAATGCCAGTCAATACGAATCTTTTTCCCCGATTCGTGAATGCGGTTAAGAGACTTGATCATTTCCTGAAACATTTTCTTGGAAGAGGAGTTCTGATGACTCAGCTTGAAAACAAACACACTCTCCGGATTACTGGAGTTGCTATAGTCATCTATCCATTTCAGAACCGGCAAATAAAACCAATGAGGGTTATTGGGCATGGAGTTTCCACGGATCTCAAAAGCATTGTTTTGAGGATCCAGGATCACCAAGGGTGTCTGGTAGGTTTGATCTATAAAGAGCTTGTCCATGAGTGGGAATGAGTAGCAATTTCCGACAAATAATCGAAAACCCTGCATTCATTCGACCAAGAGATATAGCCGGAGACGAAACGCTGGTTTTTATCGTCAGGCCAGCTAAAGGACTATGGATGGGGAAGGCCAGGGGACGGAGCAGGAGGTTTTACCGACAATTTGATCTGCGATTTGACCGAATGGCTCTCGTATATCGGATTGGAATTACCTTGTCCCGGGTGCTGACCGCCCCTCGAGCCGCCCCGGGTGCCACCCATATTGGCACCGCTCAGACTTGGCGTATTGTTACCTGTCGGGTCCACGCCGGGATCGTTCTTGGCTTTTGCCTGTGGCATACCATTGACTGTAATCTTAAAGCTGATTACCCGGGAGCTATCTGCCAGGGTGAGTGAGTCGCGGTAAAAAGTCCTGAACGGTATAATGGCTTCATAAGTCAGGATATCCAGGCTATCCACATTGATATTTACAGCAATGCCATCCATGTTTTGAAGCGGCACGGTGCCAGACAACGCTCCTTTGAAACCGAAAAGCTGCATTTCATTCTGCTCATTCCGAAATTTACGTTTAGGACGCCGGTAGTTGTCACCTTCACTGCTGCTGTTGCGATCAGTTGTTTCTGCCTCGGGTTTGGTAGTCAGGTCAGGCAGGGGATAGGAGAGACTGATGCGTTCCTTGCCCTTGCCGGTGGTATCAATCCAGATCTCCATGCCCCCATGAAGTATTTTCTTTTGTATGGCTTCATCAGTGGCACGAATACAGAGGTACATATTGAGTCTGTCGTTCGAGAAGGTGTACTGAAGCTTGGTGTTGGTATCGTAATGCCGTAAGGGTTTACTCCATTCGTTAGGCAGTCCGTCAGCCTTTACCGGTTTGGATTGCCAGAGACTGGCATATACGATAGGGGAGCAGGAAATCAAGCAGGTTGCAATAAATGCCAGGAGTACTAAGGTTGCTGCCGTAGGAATGGAAGAGCCTGCTATTCTAAGTTTCAAAAAAGACATGTGCGTTAATTTCCGGCAAAGGTATTTGGAAATTGCTCATGTAGGCTGCCAGGTGAATAAATTGCCCCAACCCTGAACAATAAGGTTCACTGGTTGGGGCAATTTGGAGGGGGTAACGAGACGCCTTAAAAGGGACTTAAAATGCCTGGGAAGGCTCTTCTTCCATCTCTTTTATCCGGAGTTTTTCATTGGCTTTCAGGTGCTTCAGGAATTGGGTATCCTCTTTGTCCAAAAAGAGTTGGTTCTTGTCCCGGAGTTGTATCCCACGCAACTGATTGATCCTTTTTCTGCGACGGGTTAAAAAGTGAAACCGCATCCACTTTTTACCATCGTCCAAAAAAGTCAACCCGGCTACCAGGGCTACTAACCCTAAGATCCCTGCTATACTAATAATCACTGTGTACGTTTCCATTCTGCTTTGAATTTGTTGTTAGTTGTGTTTTTATAATTGTTTTTGAGACTTGTATCTATGCAATTGCATATATGTTAATCCTTTTAGGATACAAAGATATAGCGCGAATCGTTCCCTCTGTTAAGAGAAAAGACGATTCCGTATTAAATCGAGGTTAAATAGGTGTTTATACTTAGGAGGAAAGGCGAAGACTAAGTATAAGTACTGAGAGGAAAGTCACACTCAGCACTTCTGTTCGCAGACGAATTTGTTTTTTCCGGTTTCTACCTGGATGGTGGAATGGTTGATGTGGTAATGGTGCTTGAGCTCTTCCTGAATTTCAGCATAAAATGCATCGTCGGGAACACCTTCCGGAGCCACCAGATGAACAGTCAATGCATTTTCAGTGGTGCTCATGGCCCATACGTGCAGGTCGTGTATTTCGGTAATTCCTTTTCTTGCAGTCAGGAAGTTGCGCAGTTTGGTCATGTCTACATTGGCAGGCACTCCATTCAAGGCAAGGCGGATGGATTCGCGCAGCAGGTCCCAGGTGCCATAAACGATTACCCCTGCAATTACCAGACTGAGCGCTGCATCCAGCCAAAACCAATGCGTGAATAACATCACCACGCTGCCGACCACTACGCCCAACGATACCAGGGCATCACTGGCCATGTGGAGGTATGCACCTCTAACATTTAAATCGCTGTCCTTGTCTTTCAGGAAAAACAATGCAATGGTGGCATTAATGATGATTCCAGCCGCTGCAACGATAATCACCGGTTTGCTGTCAACTTCCACTTTTCCGGCTTCCATCAGTCTCTGAACGGCTTCCCATACAATGGCACCCATAGCCAGTAAAAGGATGCCTGCATTCAACAAGGCTACCAATACGGTGCTTTGCTTCAGTCCAAACGTGAAATTCAAGGTCGCTTTTCTTTGCGCAAACCGCGTCGCCACCAGGGCTAACGCAAGGCTTGCCACGTCGCTCAGATTATGTCCTGCATCGCTCAGCAGCGCCAGAGAATGGGTATAGAGTCCGGTTGCCGTTTCTATCACCACAAACAATGAATTTAGAATAATGCCCACTACAAATGCACGGGTAATATTCTTTGGCACGGTACCATGGTGGTGGTGGTGGTGGCCGTGGTGATGGTCATGATCATCGTGTTTATGATCGTGTCCCGCCTCCGAATGCGTATGATTGTGCTCCTCGTGCGAGTGTGAATGTGCTCCGGAGGATGCGTGCGTGTGATTGTCTGCCATAAGCTTTAAAAGCGATTGTACAAATATCCTGATTTTGACTGAATCGGTGAAATTATGCATTCTTTGACTATTTTTAGGTCCATTCAACAAGTCAGTCTGAGAACTCATGCATTACCTTATTGATGCACGTTATACAAACCGACCAAACCGGACAAGCCATGAAAAGAGAGCTGAATAAGGCACAGGTGCATCAGATTATTGAAAGCGGACGTTATGAGGAGCTGAAAGAGGCCCTGGATGACTGGTTATCTCCTGAAATTGTGGACCTGATAAACCAGGTGGATGATCCGGAGAAAGCCATTGTTTTTAATGCCTTGTCCCCCCGCATCCTGATTAAGACATTCAAAGTACTGGACCTGGGTGTACAAAAAAGAATTATCCGGGACCTGCCTCACCAGGAGGCGGCTAAGATTCTGAATGAGATACAGCCGGATGACAGGACCGAGTTTTTATCGGAGTTGCACGGAGAAATTGTAAACGCACTACTTAAACTGCTTTCTGAAGAAGAACGGAAAGTTACCCTTTCACTTCTGGGATATCCTGTCAACAGTGTGGGACGGATGATGACCCCGGATTACATTGCAGTGAAGAAAGACTGGACCGTTAAAATGGTTCTGGACTATGTGCGGGAACATGGGCAGGACAAAGAGACAATCAATGTAATATATGTGATAGATGATCACGGGATATTAATTGATGATGTACGTATCCGGGAGTTTCTCCTGGCGGCTCCTGAGAAGCTGGTCATCGATATCATGGATGGGCGTTTTACCTACCTGGAGGTAAAAGACGATGAGGAAAAAGCGATTAATGTGTTTCGTAAAAACAACCGGGTGGCCCTGCCGGTCATCGATCAGGAAGGCATCTTGTTGGGTATCGTAACCATCGACGACGTGCTTCGTCTGGCTGAGAAAGAAGAGACGGAAGACATGCAGAAAATAGGTGCCGTGGAAGTGCTCGATGAGCCTTACATGGACATTCCTTTTCTCAAACTGATGAAAAAAAGATCCGGCTGGCTCATTATCCTCTTTCTTGGAGAAATGCTGACGGCTACCGCAATGGGTTATTTTGAAGACGAAATAGCCAAGGCGGTTGTGCTGGCATTATTCGTTCCCCTTATTATATCGAGCGGAGGAAATTCCGGCTCTCAGGCCAGCACGCTTATTATCCGGGCGATGGCGCTGGGAGAAGTAACCTTGCGTGACTGGTGGAGAGTCATGCGCCGGGAAGTGTTTTCAGGTTTGTTCCTGGGCACCGTGCTGGGGATCATCGGCTTTTTGCGTATCGCAACCTGGACACTTTTTAGTTCTATCTACGGGGAGCATTGGTTGAGGGTTGGGTTTATAGTAGGTTTTTCACTTATCGGAGTGGTGCTCTGGGGTACCCTGTCAGGCTCCATGCTTCCGCTGGTGTTAAAGAAGTGCGGAGCCGATCCCGCCGTCTCTTCCGCACCATTTGTAGCCACATTGGTTGACGTTACCGGTCTGGTCATTTACTTCAGTGTGGCCATGTCAATCATGTAAGGTGTATTTTATGCTTTTTTAACGATCCATAACCCCTTAGCTTACCTTTAATTAAGTAATTTCGTGTATACAAGATCCACTATGAAACCATTCTTCATTAAGTTATCCGTCACCCTCTCCCTGTTCGTGCTCGTGACTTCCTGCATTTTTTATCAGGGACCTCCAACCAAGGATGAAGTAGTGGAAGATATGCTGTTACAGAACTTAAACAGCAGCCATTATAACCCGCAGGTATTTAATGATACCTTCTCCGCTCACGTATACTCGCTCTACCTGAAACGGATGGATTACAATAAAAAAATCCTGCTGAAAGAGGATGTGGACAAACTGAATAAATACAAATACCAGCTCGACGACCTGATCAAGAAAAATTCTCTGGAATTCTTTAACCTGAGTCTGGATATTCTGACCAAGCGCACAAAAGAAGATCAGCAATACTACCGCGACCTGCTTGCCAAGCCCTTTGACTTTACTAAGGACGAGAATGTAGAGCTCAACCCGGATAAATTTTCCTATGCAGCCAATACTTCAGAGTTAAAAGAAGCCTGGAGGAAGTATTTGAAATACCAGGTGCTCTTCCGAGTGAACGACATGATGAATGAGCAAGAGAAAGCCCTGGCAAAAAAAGATACCGTATTGAAGACACGCACATTCGCCGAGATGGAAGCGGATGCACGGAAAAAAGTATTAAAGTCTGAAGACGAAGTATTCGACCGGCTGAATAAGGTGGATAGGGAAGATCGCTTCTCCCTATACCTCAATTGCATTGTAGGAGCTTATGATCCCCACAGCGAATATTTTGTGCCGGTAGGCAGAGACAATTTTGACATTGCACTCAGCGGACAGCTGGAAGGTATCGGAGCTCAGCTTCAACAGAAAGACGATGAGATCAAGGTGTCGAGCATCGTACCTGGCAGCCCTTCCTGGCGTCAAGGCAAGCTGAAAGCCGGAGATATCATCCTTAAAGTAGCTCAGGGAGCCGGTGAGCCGGTTGAAGTAACCGGTATGAAGCTCGACAATGTGGTGAAGCTGGTACGGGGCAAAAAAGGTACTGAAGTAAGGTTAACAGTGAAGAAAGTAGCCGGAGGAACAGAAATTATTTCAATCATACGGGATATCGTGCAACTGGAAGAAACCTACGCACACTCCGATGTGGTCAAGACCAATGGTGTGAGCGTTGGTTACATCAAACTGCCTTCTTTCTATGCCGACTTCAAGCGCACAGGTGGACGTAATTGCGCTACCGACGTTAAAAACGAACTATTGAAATTGAAAGCCGAAAGTGTGGATGGGGTGGTACTCGATTTGCGTGATAACGGAGGAGGATCCCTCTCAGATGTAGTCAATATGGCTGGATTGTTTGTGGATAAAGGCCCTGTTGTGCAGGTAAAAGGACGTTCGGGTCCGCCTAATGTATTGGAAGACCGGGACGAGAGTCTCATTTACGACGGTCCCCTGGTAGTGCTCGTGAACTCCGGCAGTGCTTCTGCTTCTGAAATCATGGCGGCAGCCATACAGGATTATAAACGGGGTATCATCATGGGCGGCTCGTCTACCTTTGGAAAAGGAAGTGTGCAGCAATTCTCCGACCTGGATGATCAGTTGAATCCTAACTATGCCTCTTTCAAACCGTTAGGCTCGGTGAAAGTAACCCGTTCTAAATTTTACCGCATCAGCGGTGGAGCTACCCAGCTCAAAGGAGTAGTGCCTGATATCATTCTGCCGGATCGTTACATGTATATCGACCTGGGCGAACGGGAACTGGACTACCCTATGAAATGGGATGAGATCAGCAAAGCCGAATACAATACCTGGAATGTTCACCCGGTTTCCTATTCCAAACTGAGAGCCGGCAGTGAAGCACGTACCAAGGCAAGTGACTCATTTACCTTGCTTGCAGAAGAAGCCAAACGCCTGAAAGATCAGCGGGATGATACATACGAGACCTTGCAGTACGAGAAATACCACGAACAGGAGAAGAAGCTGGTGGATAGCGGTAAAAAATTCGAGGTGCTGGACAAAGAATTGCCAGGTGTCGAGGCCGTTACTTTGTCGGCAGACCTGAAGTCAATCGACGGAGATACAACCAAGATGGCCAGGGAGAAAGACTTTCAGAAGCGGATAAAAAGAGATATTCACTTGCTGGAAGCCGCCAATGTCATCAAAGACATGAAGTAAGCGGATAAGCGCTATTTGGTATAGGGGTCTATTGCTTCTATGCAAGCGGTGTCAAGAAATTCAGTAATCTCCGAATTCTTAACGCGGGAATAAGGATCCCTGGCAGGTTTTATTTCAAATTCCAAAGCAGTCATGCGTTCCACATCTGTGCGGATACCCAGTATTTTTCCGCTCTTAATACTGCCGTCTTTCATATAAAGGGTTGCAGTGTTCCCGATAATCTCTTCACTTATTGAATACATTCTTTTCTGATTTGTTTCCGCAAAGCTAGCCTCCAAATGTGTCGGGAATGTTAGGGAATCTTCAAGGATCTGGGGGCATTATTTCTGCCATTCTGTCAATGGCCCGGTATTCGCTATTTGCCCGCTAAACGGAACAAATGAGTTGTTTTTTCGTTTACGCACTAGAGACTATCTGCCTGCTATGAACAGCGAACGCAAAAAGATTTTACTGGACCTGTTGTTTCCTGCTTTGTTTGTGGCCTTGCTTTGGATCATTCAGTTCGGGCAAACGTACCTGCACCTGTCACTCAATGAATTCGGCATCTTCCCAAGGAGCCTGCGCGGCATCCCCGGAATTTTCCTTGCTCCGCTTATCCATGGCAGCAACAGCCACCTCCTTTCCAACTCTCTGCCCTTGCTCATTCTGGGCACCATGATGTTTTACTTTTACCAGGGCATTGCTTTTCGCATCTTTTTCTGGATCTACCTGATGACAGGCCTCTGGGTATGGGCCGGAGCACGAGGAGGTGGAGCTTATCACCTGGGTGCAAGCGGACTGATCTACGGGTTTGTCAGCTTTTTATTCTTTGCCGGCATCTTCCGTAAAGATTCCCGCCTGCTTCGTATCTCCCTTTTTGTACTCATCTTCTACAACGGTTTGGTATGGGGCGTGTTTCCACTGGTGGATAGCATTTCCTGGGAGTCGCATCTCTTGGGTTCGCTTGCAGGAATCCTCTGTGCCTGGTATTTCCGTAAAGAAGGTCCCGAACGCCACCGGTATAGCTGGGAGACCGAACCGGAAGAAGACGATTCAGACGAGGATGACCCCGAAGGCGGAGAGGAAGCATATCAGCCCCAAGAGCCTCCCCTGCGTATCCAATATGTGTTTAAGCCACTGCCTAAAAAGTAAAATGCCATCACAGGAGGTAATGGCATTTTAATAATGTGCCAGAGCCCAAAATAATCCGAAGCACTTCTTTCTGAAGGGTAGCTTGGATACTATCGGCAGATACTGAGTCGACGGGTATACGTCTGCTTGCCATCTGTAATCACCAGGAAATAAACACCGTTGGCTTTCGCTCCCAAATCAATTTCTTGTTCCATTGCTCCGGATACAGGAGCTTGAAAAACCAGTTTTCCCTGCACGGAATACACTTGCACGTTAGTTCCTGTCTGGAAAACATTCCCGCCGCCCATCGTGCGCAAATGAAACAATCCGTCTGCTGAAGGAACTGGAACGATTTGAAGGCTGCTGATATTTTGTTCCATAATGCCGGTAGTGAGTGTACTGCTTCCATAAAAATCCACCCCATCAATGCTGAACGTTCCGCTCGTGCCTTCCGAATTAAAACCATAGAAACGAAAGGTCACCCCAGTTCCCATACCGGAGAATGTTCCTCCTCCGAGGTTGATCGTGCAGTAGGCGGGAAAATTTGTCAGGTCCTTATTCAAAAACACAACGTTCCCGGATTCCACTGTCAGCACGGTATCGGGAGTATGAAGCGTCACCGGTAAATTGGAGGTAAACTTATCTGCGCTGGAGCGGACCGAAAAGGTACGTACACCTGTTCCCGACCGCTGCATGAGAAAGGAGATTGAATCCAGTTCAAGCTGATAATTCACCTGCGGAGACACACTCACTTGATAATATTTGCCCGTATCGAGTGTGCCGCTAAGAGAGCTGTATAATGTTGCACCGGTAGTAGCCCCGGTACCCCATCCGGTAAACGAAAAACGACCTGTTGCATTCGGGTTCACTGAAACGCCTTTGGCGGTGAAAGTGCCGAACTGGGTGCCGGTAGGACTGCTAAGCGGTGTCGGATCAACCGACCCGGTAGTTGTTTTCACACTGTCGAAGCTGTATGTTTTGATAAAGCTCTGGGCCGTAAGGCTTGCAGCGGTAAACAGGGTAAGGGTAATGAAGGTGTAAATTCGTTTCATTGTTGGGGCTGATTTGTTTTGATGATCAATATGAATAAAAATGGCCTCAAATGTAGTTTAGGAACGACGGGTTGCATGTTACCTTTCTATGAACAAATCAAAACGCTTGTTGAACGGCTATGCCTGTGGGTTGGACATCCTGTCCGCCTGTCGCCTCAACCCAATAAAATCCGTATCTTCGCGCCCCATGAATTACCTCTCCGTAGAATCTCTGAGCAAAGCGTATGGTCCGCGCATACTGTTCGACAAAATCAATTTTGGCATCAACCAGGGGCAGAAAGTAGCGCTGGTTGCTAAAAACGGAGCCGGTAAGACTTCCCTCTTGAATATCATAGCCGGCAAAGACACGGCTGACAGCGGTATCTGTACCCTCCGGAACGATATCCGGGTTGCCTTCCTCTACCAGGATCCGCAATTTGACCCCCAGATGACGGCTGTAGAGGTGCTTCACAGTGGAGACGATGCCGCGGCGCTTGCTATCCGGGAGTACGAACAATGCCTCATCGAAGCCGAGACCAATTCGGACATGGCCTTGATGGATAAGCTGCACAACGCCCAGATGCGCATGGACCAGCTCCATGCCTGGGACTATGAAAGCCGTGCCAAGCAGGTGTTGAGTAAACTGGGACTCGAAAAGCACCTCGAGCAGAAGACCGAAACACTTTCCGGAGGACAGAAGAAACGCCTTGCTCTCGCGCAGATATTGATACAGGAACCGGATCTGATGATTCTGGATGAGCCAACCAACCACCTCGATATCGAGATGACCGAATGGCTGGAAGAATACCTGCTCGAAAAAGACATCACCTTATTGCTGGTCACACACGACCGGTATTTCCTCGATCGTATCTGCGATGAAATCATTGAACTGGAAGCCGGTAATGTATACCGTTACAAAGGCAACTATTCTTATTATGTAGAAAAGAAGTCGGAACGGGAATTAAATGAGTCGAGCGAGCTGGAGAAGGCCAAAAACCTGTACCGCAGAGAGCTGGAATGGGTGCGTAAAATGCCCCGTGCAAGAGGCACCAAGGCCAAGGCCCGTGTGGATGCTTTTGACGATGTAAAAGAAAATGCCTTCAAGAAAAAGAATACAGATAAAGTAGAAATGTCGGTGGCGATGAGCCGCCTGGGAGGAAAAATTCTGGAGCTGATCAAACTGAAGAAAGCCTGGAGCGAAGACAAAAAGATACTGGCGGACTTCTCCTACGTATTCAAAAAAGGAGAAAAGATCGGTATCGTGGGCAGGAACGGGGTAGGTAAATCCACTTTCCTCAACATGATCCTGGGTCTCGAAACACCTGATTCCGGTAAGATACAAACAGGAGAAACCATTGTATACGGTTACTATTCCCAGCAGGGGATGCAGTTTAACGGAGAGAAAAGGGTAATAGAAGTCATCAAAGACATTGCCGAATACATCCCCTTGGCCGATGGTTCCAAGCTTACGGCATCCATGCTGCTTCAGCGCTTTTTGTTTCCTCCTGAGGTGCAATACAATTTCGTTTCCAAATTGAGCGGAGGAGAGAAACGCAGGCTATACCTGCTGACCATCCTTATCCGCAACCCGAACTTCCTCATCCTGGATGAGCCCACGAACGACCTGGACATTGTTACCTTATCTACCCTGGAGGAATTCCTGTCAGACTTCCCGGGTTGTGTGCTGATCGTCACGCACGACCGTTACTTTATGGACCGCCTGGTCGATCACCTCTTTATCTTCGAAGGCGAAGGCAAGGTGAGGGACTTCCCTGGTAACTATACCCAATACCGGGAAAAAGTAGAAGAGGAGCAGAGTCAGGCGAAGTTGGAAGAGAAAGTGAAGCCTGTACAAGTCGCCGAAGCAGCTGCTCCGGCTGCTGCAGCTGAAGCAGGGAAACGCAAAATTACCTTTAAGGAAAAGTTTGAGTTCGAAGAGCTTGAAAAAGAAATCCCCCAGCTGGAATCCCGTAAGCTGGCCCTGGAGAAACAATTGTCGGAAGGCATTGCCGATCACCAGGAATTGCAAAAGGTATCTTCCGCCCATGAGCAGATAAGCAATCAACTGGATGAAAAAGGATTGCGCTGGCTGGAACTGTCTGAACTGATCGCAGCAGGTTAATGATTAAGGCTTGAAGCAAAGGCCTATCACAGCAAAGTCATGGCCTGCACCCAGCTCTCCATACACCCCGAATTTCGGCTTGAACCAGTACCTTGCACCCACTGAAATGCTCCCGGCAGGACCAACAGAACTGGCAGAAGACCGGTAAGTAGAAACGGTATTCGAACCGTCATTGGTGGAATAGGAATAGGCAGATATCCGCACACCCAGCATCAGGGTCGCAAAAACATCGTATTTGTTCTTGTTCAAAAAATCAAGGTGGTACCAGCCCTTGGCACCTACAATAAAATCCGTCCAATGGTTGTTGTAATAGTAACCCCCGTCGTTCCAGTCATCCGTATGAATATCGGCCGACAGGTATCCGCCTAACCCGATCAGGCTGTGAGGGATATCGGTGATCGCTCCTTTTTCAAAACTCAGGTCCAGGCTGGGCGAATAAAACACCGTTTCTCCATACGCTCCGCCCGGAATAAATAAACCTCCCGGCGCTCCCAATCCTACACTGAATACCCCTGTACCCTTTTCCATGCTCTGGGTGTATCCTTTAGTCGATCCTAAAACAGCTAAAAACACTAAAACAGACGGAAGTAAATGTTTCTTTTTCATGAGTAAAGAGGTGTATATAAAAGATATACGTTATAAAAATCAGGCAAAGGTAAAATCTTTTTTTTCTTTTGCAATGGAGAATGTCCGGGAATTGGAACGGATGCGAATTGCTCGGAATTCGTTAATTCATTTATAGAAAACGGAGAAGATTCTATCGCTACCGCGTAGGAAAGGATCGCTCCCGGGTAGGAAAGAATAGAAGCCGGGTAAGAAACGATCGCTTCCACGTAAGAAAGAATAGAAGCCGGGTAAGAAACGATCGCTCCCACGTAAGAAAGAATAGAAGCTGGGTAAGAAACGATCGCTCCCACGTAAGAAAGAATAGAAGCCGGGTAAGAAACGATTGCTCCCACGTAAGAAAGAATAGAAGCCGGGTAAGAAACGATCGCTCCCACGTAAGAAAGAATAGAAGCCGGGTAAGAAACGATCGCTCCCAGGTAAGAATCTATAGAAGCCGTGTAAAAATCAATCGCTGCCGTATAGGAAAGAGACCAAATCTGGAGAAAGCGAATTTTTATTCCTAGTTGTTTTGGACCAACCGGATTACTTCTCAAGCTCCTTCAACGCCTCCTCAATGGTACCAAACATTTCATGTTCGGGGGGGAATACTTTCTGGAAATTTTCTTTGGCGAGTAAGAGATCGGCCTTGGCTTTGGCTTTTTCTTCCATGATCACATAGATGTAAGCTCGGTAGAAACAGATGTCACCGACGGTTTCCGGATCATCCGCATATTGAATGCGTTTGCGTTCGAGGAGGGCAAGTATTTCCTGGTGTTTGTTGGCCTGGAAAAAATCGTTGATGAGTTCGTTATAGGTCTCACCCGATTTTGGAGCGATGTCGAAATAGGAAGACGCGACATCGATCAGCTCTTTCCCGTTGTAGCGCAATTCGGCTTTCAGGTAGAGCTGACACATGCTCTGGTTTTTGGGGTTGAGGTTGAAAGCTGCACGGTATTCCCGTATCGCGGAGGGGGTATCGTTTCGGGTGCTGTAAATCATGCCCCGCAGGAGGTTCACATCCGAGCGGTTGAAGGTATCGGTAAATAATTCATAGGCCTTGTTTGCATTTAAAATGGCGCTGTCTGTCTGGTTCAGTTGAAGGTAGGAGTACGCCAGGCTGTAATAAGCATCCGGGTACTTGGCATTCATGGAGATGGAGAGCTGGAAGGATTTCCTGGCATCCGGAAAATGTTGCAGGAAGAGCTGAGCAAAGCCTATGCGGTAGGTCACCTGGTAGTTTTTGATGCCGTGCTCCAGGGCAAGGGTGTAGTTTTGTTCGATGAGTTTGACGAGGTCTTCCGGTTTCTTCAGCCAGTTTTCCTGAAAGGCAAGGAACACCTGGTAGTAATAGTTTCCCAGGCCTTCGTTCAATTTGTACTCGGTAGGATTGTATTTGACGAGGGTATCCAATACCGCTTCCGGATCAAAGCGAATCAGGTTTCCGTTTTCGTCTTTTCCCCTGAAATCTTCCGGTTTCTCATCCGGTTTAAGGTCTTTAAGGGTAAAGACTTTATGCATGACGGTATTGATAAAATAGTTGAGCAGGAGGTCTGTCTTGGCCAGGGCAATGGCCGGCTTTTTATTCTGAGGATCTGCTTTGTCGAGTACTTCCCATGCCGAGCGGTACTTTTTTTCGGCAATGAGTTTATTGGATTCCCTGGCCCAGCGCTGGGCGGGAAGGCTTACGGTTGATAATAACAAAAAAATAAAAAAAAGTTGACGCATAACACTTAAAATCTGGGGATGACCGGAGTTGAAGGTAACGCAATGAATTGAATATTCAAAATACGTTGCTTTTCTTGTCATGTTGGAAGGCCTATTCGGCTGCTTCCGGTTCTATGTATTTGCCAATGGCAAAGAAGAGGTTTTTAAGCTCCTGGGGCTCCAGGTCTTTCCACTCTCCGGGTTTCATATCATTCAGCATAATGTTGATGATACGGATACGCTTCAGCTTCTTTACCTGGTAGTGGCATTTGTGACACATGCGGCGTATCTGCCGATTCATGCCTTCGGTAAGGATGATGCGGAAGCTGCGTTCATTGCCTTTGTATACAAATACCTGAGCCGGCTTGGTCCGTTTTCCCATGATTTCAATGCCTTCCTGCATGGCCTTGATGAATTCTGGAGTCATGGAGCGGTTTACACTCACCAGGTATTCCTTTTCCTTGTTTTCTTCGCTTTTCAGGATCTTGTTGAAGATGCTGCCGTCGTTGGTGAGGAGGAGGAGTCCTTCGGATTCTTTGTCGAGCCTGCCAATGGGAAAGAGCCTTTCGGGATGTCCGAGCGCTGTTATCAGGTTGTTTTCGATAGCCGGGTCCAGGGTCGTTTCTACTCCTACGGGTTTGTAATATTTGATGTAGATGTAATCCTTTTTTTGAAGGATCACCTTTCCGTTCAGCTGGACCTCGTCTCCATCTTTCACAGAGGTGGTGAACCTCCCCCGTTTGCCGTTTACGAGAACACGCTTCTCAAAAATAAGTGACTCCGCTTCCACATTGGAAATCGCGAGATTTTTTACTAGAAAGGTCTTTAATCGATTCGTGAAACCCAAGGGATGTAGCGGTTAGGATAGATTCAGCTGCAAAGATACGATATCTCCGCAAACCGGCTTACCTGACCAGTTCCACAAAGCCTTTTTGTACAATGGGTGCTACGTTGGAAACGCAACGGGGCAGGTAGGTGGTGATCCAGTAATAGGTACCGGGACTGGCTGTCTTGCCCTGGTATTTGCCATCCCACCCGTCGAGGTAGGAATGGGTACTGAATACTTCCACTCCCCAGCGGTCATATACCCGCAGGTAATAGCTCTGGGTATTGTAGGCAATTTCTTCCTCGCTCAGCGCTTCCTGAGGAAAGGGAAAGAACAGGTCATTCGCCCCGTCGGTGTTGGGAGAAAAGACATTCGACGTGTTTACCGGCAGAAAGCGAACTGGTTGGAAGGTGCGGACAGCAGCGGAGTCCCGGCGTTTGCATCCTCCGGAAAAATAGGAGAGTGTATAACTGGTGTATTGAGAAGGGGGTGCAATAAAAAGCGTGTCGGACGAGGCTGGAATACCGGGCACCTTGATAGCTCCGTTAAACCAGGTATAAGGGGAGAGACCGGAAGTAAAATGAAGCACGGCAGAAGTGTCACCGTCGCAGAAAGAAGTGGTGATCAAAAGGGAATCGGCCGGTTTGGGAGGGGAGACAATGCGGACAGAGTCTTTCAACACGCAATTATGCCCCGGATTTTTGATCGTATAAACATAGGTGCCGGGAAGAAGGTTCGTCAGCGAGTCGCCCGAAGAGGTGAAGTTCCCCGGTCCGCTCCAGGTATAGGTATAAACGGGATTGATTCCTCCTCCGGCAGTTAATTGAATCGTGGCAACGGAATCCATCCAGCAATGTTCGGGTGTTTGTTTGATGGTGGCAGAGAGCGTGTTGATGTATAAGGAATCCTCAAATACTTTGATGCATCCATTCCCGTCCCGCATGCTATCCACATACGTTCCGCCAATGCCTTTCCAGGAAATATAATTGGGGGTATTGGGTCCTACTCCCTGGGCAGGGGCAAGGTTGGGAGGCATGTACCAGGCATGAACCGGATAGAGCCCTGTGCCCAATGCATGAAACTGAAACGTGTCTCCTGCACAAATCGGGTTAGACTGGAAGATGGGGGCAGCAGGAGGAAGGGCTTTCACCGCCACCACCGTATCAAAGGCCCCGGTGCCGCATTGCTGCCCGACAACATGTACAGTATAAGTGCCTGGTGCGAGGTGAGAAATACTTTGTGTGGTGTCCCCTCCGGGTGTCCATTGATAAGAATAGCCATGCGCTCCTCCCGAAGGTATGACCGAGGCTGTACCATCGTGCCCTCCGAAGCAGGAAGGCATCGATCCGGGCAAGGCATTGATATGGGTGATTTGAATGGTATCCTTCAGGGTGGTGGGGCAACCCGAAAAAGAGACCAGGTTGACGGTGTATACCTGCCCGGGATGTCCCGAATGGACATAGAGCGAATCGTGTGTGCCCAGCGGAGCAGGGATGGGTGTATTGGAAGGATCCAGCCACTGATAGGTAGCATAACCCGGAGGTGCGATGAGCAGTGCGGTGGAGTCGCCCGAACACATGGATGAAACCGACCGCAGTGCCCCGCAGGAGGCATCGATGTAGGCATAGCCGAAGTGCAGGGTGAAAATACAAGCGGCGGCCACATATTCTATGGTTACGGTACGTCCCATATAGGGCGAAAGGTCGACACTGACGGAAGTCCACTTTTTGTAAAACCCGTCATGCGCAGGATCGGGGTTGTTATAAGGTAGAAACTGCAGAGAGGGATCCGCAGCAGCAGAGTCGGCCGAAACGAAATAGTTGTTGCAGGGACTGGAGTTAAGCAGCCTTCCTGCTGAATCAAGCAGGTTGACTTTGAAAAAAGGTTGTTGTACCGATGTGTGGCTGTTGGTGGCGTTATTGAGCACTACCGCATAACTGTAAGTGAGCAGGGTGGAAGCAGGAGAAACGGTGATGGCATAATCCAGCTTTTCCGTTTGTGCATTGCCTATGCTGTTGCCGAGCCGTACAGACACGCGGCCTCCTCCCGGGCAGAGATAAGGGATATCGGCCTTGCCGGTAACGGTATTGATGGCAATGGTGTCGTAACCGATAATGGGACCCAGGGCAGGGTCATTGTTGAAGGGAGGGATGGTCATCAGGGTGTGCCTGGAATTGACGTCGTTTTCCCGTGCATTCAGAATGCTGATCAGACCCGGCACCCATGCCGTAGGTGAGGGGTTGATGTTTGTGCCGGTGGCTCCGGTCCAGTTGGCAAAGGTGGTGTCTTCAAAACCGATATTGTTGCAGTTGGCGCTTCCTGTTAGTGACGGAAATGTCTTTAGGGAAAAGGTTGCCGGCAATTTACGGGGGAGCAGTTTGGTTTTGCTGAGTTTGTATTGCTCCCTACAGTATTCCAGGTATTCCCTGGCGGCTTCTCCCTGCAGCCCTTTTTCGCGTATAGCTGCTTTCGCTGCCTGCTCGTTAAAAGGGGCTGTTGTTTGCTGTGAAAGCAATGTTCCTGCAGGCCCGAAGAGGAGGAGCATAACCAGGAACGCATAGGTATATCCGGACGTGTTCATCTTATCCCTAAAAATAAATACATTTTTCATCTGACATGATTTTTGTGCGACACCAAAACGATCATAAAGACCCTTTAATAGACTTTATTTAAATCTATAAAAAACCCGTATGTCGTATTTACTAAAACATACAAATGTAAGTAAAGAAATGAATTGTTGAGATCAGTGATGTGTCAGTGGGGAAGGGGGAAATGCAAACAGCCCGGTAACGTGCTGTTACCGGGCTGTTTCTATTTATAAAAAAGGATGTTACCGCAGGAGGGAGAAGAACCCGTTCAGTGCGTAAGTCTTGGTGTCGTCTCCGGTGGCGGTGATCACATAGTAATAGGTTCCTTCGGCGGCTTTGGAGCCGGAGAAAGTGAGTCCGTCCCATCCCAGCCAGGGATGTGTGAAATGCGCCATCAACGTTCCCCACCTGTCATAGATCTTCAGATCATATTCCGTGATGGCAAAGGATTTCACTTCCCAGAGGTCGTTTTTGCCGTCGTCATTCGGGGTAAATACGTTCGGAACCTTGATATAGGAAGGATGTTCCTTGACATGTATCACGAGGGTTCCGGTAGTATCGCAACCATATTGATCTGTAATCAACTCCGTAACCGTATAAATGCCCGGGTCGGTATACACATTGCTGGTATGCTGTCCGTTCATGGAACCTCCGTCACCGAATACCCAGCTCCATTGAACTGCATTACGGGTAGAATCGGCAAAGCTAACGGTGTCAGGCGCTACACCGTAAACAGGGTAGGCATAAGGACCGGGGATCAGGTGATTGAACGACTGCCCGATGGTAACCACTACAGGCAGTTTGCAACCGTTCGCATCATTCACCATACAGGTATAGGTATTTGGACCGGCTCCGGTAAGGTTTTGCAATGTCCACGGAATCGGTGTCCAGCTGTAAGAGTAAGGGCCGGTACCTCCCGCAGGAACTACGGAAGCAGTACCGTTCAGTGCTTTGCAAATGGCATTCACCGACGAGTGGGTTGCTGTAATGGCACTCGGCTGGGAAACAGAAACAGTGGCTGACTTCACACATCCGTGTGCATCTGTTACCAGACAGGTATAGGTAATTGCCGACAAGCCGCTTACGTAGGCATTGGTGCCTCCGGCAGGTGACCAGGAATAGGTATAAGGAGTAGTTCCGCCTGCTACTCTGACGGTGTCACGTCCGTTGCCGTCTCCAAAGCACTGAAGGATGAGGGGATTGATGCTGTCACGTAAAACCGCCGGTTCAATGATGGTAGCGACGGTCGTAGCGGTACATCCGTGTGCATCGGTGAGCAGGCAGGTATAGGTGTTTGGTCCGAGATTCTTGGCGGTATCGGCAATGCCTCCGCTGGGTGACCAGGAATAGGTATAAGGAGAAGTTCCTCCAAGTGTATTGCAGCTTACCGCTCCGTCATGCATGCCGTTACAGGAAATGTTTTTGGGGTTGTTACCCGCCACAAGAACGTTCGGCTGAGAAATCGTTGCGATGACAGATCCGGAACAGCCTTTGGTGTCGGTAACCGTGCAGGTGTATGTTCCAGCCGGTAAGGCAGTAGTAGTAGCTGCTGTTCCTCCGGCAGGTGTCCAGGAATAGGTGTAGGCTCCTGTATTTCCTCCATGACCTGTTGCGGTAGCAGTGCCGTTGCTCAGTCCGTTACAGGTTACTCCCTGTGTGGTATTGGTTGGTATTATTTCAGCTGGCTGAGTTACATTGGCCACCTGGGTAGAAGTACAACCGTGGGAATCGGAGGTGATACAGGTATAGGTACCTGCAACGAGACCGGATGCATTCGGAGAAGTTCCGGCACCGCCTGACCAGGAATAGGTATAAGCCATCACGCCTCCAGTGGCGGTAACGAGTACCGAACCGTTAGCTGTTCCGAAGCAGGTGGGCGAAAAGATGGTATCCTTGGTGGTGAGCAAGGCCGGTTGTGTAATCGTCAGCACAATACGGCCCGGACAGGCATTCGTATCAGCAATGGTACAGGTATAGGTACCAGCTACGAGGGCTGTGCCGGTGGAGGTATTGCCTCCGCTGGGCGACCAGGTATAGGTATAACCCGGATGACCGCCCGTGGTGGTGAGTACCGCTTGTCCGTTATTTTGTCCGTTACAATTTACATTGGTTACCGCTGCAGTGGCCGTAACGAGTGCCGGCTGGTGAATGGTATCAGAAGTTGTTCCTTTGCAACCCAATCCGTCTATAACAGTAATCAGATAAGAACCTGCTGTGAGGCTGGTCGCGGTGGTATCGGTGATGCCTGTCCCGCCTGTTCCCACTGCGGGAGACCAGGAATACGTCAGTATGCCCGTTCCTCCGGTGCCAATAACAGTAGCCGCTCCGTTTGATCCACCAAAGCAGGTGACCTGTGTGCTGTGCAAAACACTGTCTTTAGGTCCGTTCGTATTGGATACAGGGACCGAAGACGTTTTCACACATCCGTTTGCATCGGTTACCGTTACGGTATATACACCGGCAGCTACAGGCGCCACAGAATCCACGATACTTACCGGAGATGCCCAGGAATAGGTATACGTTCCGGTTCCACCCGCAACACTCACGGAAGCACTTCCATTCGCTCCTCCGCAAGGCGTCGGGCGGCTGTGTGGTGTAAGTACGATCAGGGCCGGTTCGGATATAACAGCAGTAGTGGTTGTTAAGCAATTGTGTGCATCGGTTATGGTACAGGTATAGGTTCCTGCAGGAAGTCCGGTTGGTTTGGGTGAGTTGGAGTTGATAGGTGACCAGGAGAAAGTATAAGCGCTTGTTCCTCCGGTTACCATCATGGTATCTGCACCGGTGGCACTTCCGTGACACAGCACATTCGTAGGGATGTTCGTAGGAATCATTGGGGCCGGCTGACCAACGGTATCAATAGATGCTACCGTACATCCATTCTTGTCTGTCACATGACAGGTATAGATGCCAGCTGTCAAACCGCTGGCAGTATTGGCCGATCCTCCGCTGGGTGACCAGGAATACGTATAGGAAACGGTTCCTCCAGCAGGTGTTACCGTAGCCGATCCATTGTTCCCTCCGTTGCAAAGTGTATTGATATGGCTATTGGTGGCAGTGAGGACAGGAGGTTCTGTCACATTCACGATAGTGGACGAGGCACAGCCTCCGCCTCCGCTTACATGTACAGTATAGGTGATCGCCGGATCTAAGCCGGTTGCGGTCGCCGTGCCCTGGCCTCCTCCAGGAGCAGGACTCCAGGAATAGACAAATGGTCCCGTACCGGAAATTACGGTGGCGGTAGCCATTCCGTTTTTAAGACCGTGACAGGTAACATTGGTAGGTGCAGCAACTGCAACCGGTAAGGCACGGAAAGTAATCGTGGTGTCAAGTGTGTAGGAGCATCCATTGGCGTAGGTCACCACCACCTGATAGGTTCCGTTTGCATTTAAATGAATTTGTTGTCCGTTTGTAGGACCGACAATACCAGGTTGACCGGGAGGCACGGTAGACCAGCTATAAGTACCCGTTCCACCGGTAGATGGTGCCGTCAGGCTATCGATGTTGCCAACACAGGTTGGAACGCCTCCGCTGATGCCGCCAAAAATTACCGGGCCGCAAGAGGCGTCAATGTAAGCATAACAAAAGTGTGCGGCGAAAGCACATCCGGCAGCCGTAAAACGAACCGTTACCGGATGCCCTATGAAGGAGGTAAGATTAATGGAGGTGGAAGTCCAGGGAGAATAAAACACCACATCTCCCGTGTTATCCAGGACAGGAGATTGAAGAAATCCAGGAGGGGCACCGGCATTGGATGTCTGCTGAACAAAATATTGCTCGCAATGGTTGGTAATTTGGTTATTGGAATCGAGGATTTCAACGCGAAAATACGGACAGTTGGTGGAGTCGTGCGCGGTTGCCGCCTGCTCAATAAGAACCGAAGCTTTGTAGGTGAACAGGGCATTGGAAGTGCTCACCAGGAATGTCTGTTGAAGTGTTTCTCCACCGGCTCCATTCTGTCCAGGGCCACCGGTCTGGCAGGGATTATTGGAGGCAACGTTGATGTTTTCGCCTCCCAAGCGAACAGCATAGGTACCACCTCCGGGAGGAACAGGAGGGAGACCTGTGTAGGGGTCATTGCCTGAAGCAGTCGTAACAATGGTATGGTAGGAACAGCTGGTGGATGGAGAGTTGACACCCAGAGTGGAAATCGTCGCTCCGGTCATGGTCAAGGGCTGCAGGGAGTTGGCGTTGTAACCGACACCACCGGTCCACCCGGTAAACGTCCCGGCCTCAAAGCCCATATTCGTACACCCTGCTACCTGTATGGAAGGTACCACCACATGCTTTTGGGCGGCAGGTGCAGGCAAATGATATTTTCCGGAAACAAAGGCTTGTTGCTTTTTCCAAAGAAACCCGTTGATTTCCCGTCCATGAAACTTTTTTGCCAACGCTTCCTGATAGGCCGCATGCATGTCAAAACCGTTTAGGGTATCTCCTTGAAATACAGCATAAGTGCTGAGATCCTGGCTATAGCCTGAGAGACTAAACCCTAATACAAGGACACAGAGAAAGAAGCGCTTTTTATTCATGGTGTTTTTGAATAGGAAATGTTGTACTCAATCCGGTTTCGTTTGTGCTTTTCCATCAAGGTAAATCCGGGAATGGAAATGCTTTCGAACCGCGGTGGGCGAATTTAAACTAATTAACTGAAATTGGGAATAGTATGCTTTCATAATTTCCGTTTGTAAACCTCCGAGTGTGTTCACGCAGAACCAGTTCGTAGATTAGTACGATTTGGAGATAGTGAGCAAGTGTCTGATAATTAACGTTTTGATTTAAGGGAAGAGAAATCCTGTTGATTTTCATAGAATAGATACCTTACCTGTGTTGAAAATCAGATGGTCCCGGTCAAAAAAGGCTGATTGGACACTTGACAAAGCACAGGTTGAGGCTGTTTTAACTTCATCCTATCCGCTACGGTTAAATAGAAGAAAGCTTTTTTTGTTTAATTTTGAAAGATGTCAAAGCACAACGAATTAAGTCTGAAAGAAGCCCTGGCGGAGATGTTGGATGCTTATAAGCTCAGGGGAAGAATGGATGAACTCAAGCTGATGACTTCCTGGGGAAAAGTGATGGGACCCATGGTGCAAAAACGAACCCTGGATGTGAGTATCCGGAATAAAACACTTTATGTAAGACTGGAATCTGCCGCTTTGAGGGAAGAGCTTTCATTTAGCAAGGAAAAGGTGATTGAACGGTTAAATGAAGAGGCCGGGACACACGTGATAGATCAGGTCGTGTTTTCCTGAAAATGCATATCCGGGACTAACAAGACCCACTGGTATCTTATCCGACGGCATTGCCGAATTTTGTCTAACCCGTAAGTTTTTCGTTATGACTGCATTATGGAGAATTGTTCTCATAAGCATACTGGGTATAATAATTACGCATAGTGTCCTTTCACAGCCCCTTCTCAACGAAGCGGAAAGAGCCCGCAATCAGCAAAACAGATTAAAGACGGTTAATGTCTATTCGTTGAAACTGAACAAAGACATTGACAAACGCACCTTCCTGGATCACAAACTTAGCTATGATCAGGAAGGCAAATTGCTGGAACAAACCTATTACGATTCCACCGACCTGGAGATGCTGAAATGGACAAACATCTACAATTCCAGGCAGCAGCTGAGCGAACGGATTTTCTGTGTCTACCGGGACACCATAGCGGAAACTGTTTTTCATTATGCCGGCAACGGATCATTAATAGAAGAGATTACACAGAATGCGGATGGAGTGCTTTTCAGTAAAATTTCCTATAACTGCGATTCCAAAGGGAAGATAATCTCATCCAGGGAAGAGATCTTCCCTGAGCTTCAGCCCTATTTACACCAGGCATACAAGTTTGATCAGCAGGGGTATCTCTTGCTGCGCTTTCTGGGCGAATCAAAATTCCACGTAGAGCATAATTTCAAATACCAGTATGCACGAAACGGTTTGCTGGAAAAGATTACGGAAGCAGGGCATGACACGGTTCCTTTCGGGTGGATTATTTATGACTATGAGCGGGATGGATTACCGAAAGCGTTTACTGTAAAACATGAAAACGGGAAAATGTATAAAGTGTATTACAGTTATGACAACCACCAGGGGCTGAAATCCGAGTCTCGCAATTTCTATTTGAATACCTTGTTGCTTGATCAGGAAAAGAGCGAATTCACCAACGATGCCAAAGGCAATATCAAGAAGCAATTGAAGTACCGTAAGAATAATGAGTTATCGGTACTTTACAATTACACGTACGAATATTATGAATAACGCCGGAGAATCTAATCAGGTAATTTTTTAACGATGGGAGCCTGGAAGTTAATAGTGCTGATGCAGGTTTGCATGGTTGGGTTGCTTGCAGCACCCCTGCAGGAATCCACTATTTCCATAGATGGAACCTGGTACAGGGAAGATGGAGTGCCAAGAAAAATATTCCGGGTTCCGGAAGGCATCAAGCTGATCACCGAAAACGAGGCATACATCTACTACCGGATCAGTGAAAATGTGTACCAGATGAATTGGACACCCGGAATAGACGGTACCCGATACCGCTGGACCATGACCATCCGGAGTTCTATCCTGATTGAAAACAAATACGAAAACGAATCCCTTTCGGGAACGCTTACGTATTCGTACAAGAAAATTCTGGAATAACTAGGAGGTTACCAAACCGTTACCGGTTAGAACCGCTCGCTGCCTGCAAAAAAGAAATCACCTTCTGCTGCAGCATTCTCATCACTGTCGGAGCCATGTACTGCATTGGCAGCAATAGACTTGGCAAACAGGTTACGGATAGTACCGGGCTCTGCCTTGGCAGGATCTGTAGCACCGATCAGTTTGCGGAAATCGCCTACTGCATTGTCTTTTTCAAGAATGGCGGCAACGATGGGTCCGGAGGACATGTAGTCAACCAGTTCACCATAGAAAGGACGTGCTTTATGAACTTCATAAAACTTGCCGGCTGCTTCGGGACTTAATTTGGTATATTTCATTGCAACGATGCGGAAACCGGCTTCGTTGATCTTTGCGAGGATTGGACCAATGTAATTGTTGCCCACTGCATCGGGCTTAATCATTGTAAATGTTCTGTTCGTTGCCATTGTAGTAAGAAATGTTTGGTTGCCTTTAAGGCTGATTCTCCCGTTTTGAATAATTTTTCGGGAACGGGGGCGAAATTAACAAAAATATCCGGATAACGGGAAAGAGGATTTCATCCTTACGGTTTTACGAGTGCCTTCTCCGGCATAATTTCCGGTCACCACCCATAAAAAGTGTAAATTAGCCCCCTAATTTTCATCCATGAAGCCTGCTGAATTGAAGAAGTTGAAAGCCTTGCTTTCCAAGCCTAAAAAAATAGTGATTGTTACGCATTGGTCCCCCGATGGTGATGCGATGGGTTCTTCCCTCGGGTTTTACCATTATCTGGTAAAAAAGAAACATTCCGTTTCGGTGATCACGCCCAATGCATTTCCCTCTTTTCTTTCCTGGCTGCCGGGAAGCAAGAAGACAATTGACTTTTCATTAAATACAGTCAAAGCCTCAAAGTTGGTGAAAGCAGCAGAAGTGATCTGTTGCCTCGACTTCAATTCGCTTTCCCGTATTGATAAACTCGGCCCCCTGGTGGAAGCCTCCGATGCGTTGAAGCTGATGGTGGATCACCATCCTCAGCCGGATGGGTTCGCCGACTTCAATCACCACACCACCCAGGCCAGTTCTACCTGTGAACTGATATACACACTCATTGATGAACTGGGAGAAAAAAAGTTGCTGGATAAATCCAGCTGTAACTGCTTGTATACCGGAATCATGACCGATACCGGATCTTTTCGTTTTTCGAGCACAACTGCCAATACCCATCGGGTACTGGCGGGTTTGATTGATGCCGGTGCCGAGAATTCCGAAATTCACGCCCGGATGAGTGATGACAATACGGAGGACCGGTTAAAACTGCTCGGTTACAGCCTTTCTCAGAAAATGGTCATCCTGCCGGAATTTCATACCGGATACATTTCACTTACAGAAGAAGAACAAACACGATACAATTACAAGAAAGGGGATACCGACGGTCTGGTTAACTTCATCCTTTCCATTCGCGGAATGAAATTTGCCGCTTTTATGACAGAGCGTGACGGTCTTATCAAAATGTCTTTCCGTTCCAAAGGGAAGTTTGACGTGAATGCTTTTGCCCGTAAAAATTTCGGTGGAGGCGGTCACCTGAACGCTGCCGGAGGAGCTTCCAAAGAAAAACTGGAAACCGTTATACAACAGTTTCAAAAGCTCGTCAAAGCATCTGGTAAAGAGTTGACCAAATGAATCTAAAGACGTTGAGTAGCTACGTGTTTCTGAAACCGCCGATCAGCAAAATGCTTATCGGAGCCTTCTGTATGGCTTGGCTGGCATTTGTGTCTTCCTGCGGCAACCCGGATTCGGCGCCTAAGCCGCGTAAGACCTATACCCGGGAGCAATTGCTTCATGCCAATGAAGTGGATTCCAAACGGGAGTCGGATGATATCAATGCATACGTGGCCCGCCATCAGCTGGAGATGAAAAACAGCGGTACCGGTATCCGTTACATGTTTCTCTCCCTGAACGAAAAAGGGGATAGCGCCCGAATGGGACAAACGGCAAAAGTGAGTTACAAAGTATATCTCCTGGATGGCACCTTATGTTATTCTTCCGACAAGGATGGGCTCCGCGAATTCCGCATCGGAGAAGATCATGTGGAATCGGGCATTCATGAAATGGTATTGAAAATGAAGACCGGTGATAAAACACGTTTTATCCTGCCTTCCAACCTCGCACACGGGCTCCTGGGCGATGGAGATAAGATCCCTCCGCGTGTGCCCGTGCTCTATGAAATGGAACTCATTAGCCTCCGATAAACGATGAACAGACGAACCGTATATTTCTTACTGCTACTGACAGGGTTTTGCCTCTTGATGAACTCCTGCAAAGAGCAACGTGTCCCTGGATTTCGAAGAATGAGCAATGGGAGCTGGTTCAAGCTGATCTCCCTGGGAGAATCTGACCGCAGGCCGAAAGAAGGAGAATACCTGGAGATGACGTTGCTGAATACCTACTCCGACTCGGTGATCTACGATTCTCACCTGGAGAGCTCCACCGGAACCATTCTCGCCCCTTACAGCGATAAAGACGGTTTTTCAAAACTCCGGGAAGGTGACAGCGCCGTTTTTCTGATCCCGGCCTACGACCTGATGCAGGCTGGAAAAGATACGATGATGCAGGTGCGTGTGAAGCTCCTGCATATTTACGAAGAGAAGCAATATTTAGCTGAATTGGAAAAACGCAAGCGCGCAGACGAAACGGATGAACAAAAAATACTTGCCTACTATTTAAAACAGCGCAAAGAGAAATATCAGGAGATGGGCCGGGGACTGTATTACCATGAAGAACGACCTGGCAGAGGTAAAAAAGTTGAACGGGGCGATAAGGTATTGCTCAACTACCAGGGGATGTTTTTGAACGGAAAGAAGTTTGACAGTCCCCAGGAACCGGTAGAATTTACCATCGGTGATGAGGGCCAGCTGTTGGATGGAATGGCAATCGGAGTTTCGGCGATGAAGGAAGGAGGGAAAGCGAAATTTATTATACCTTCGCACCTTGCTTACGGAGCCGTAGGCTCCAGCACTGGAATTGTGAATCCCTTTACCACCCTGGTATATGAGGTGGAATTAATGAAAGTAAACTAAACTATGAAAACGAAAAACACTTACCTGATTGCCGCATTCCTTGGAACTGCCTTATTTGCCTGTCACAAACCCGAACATCCTGGATTTGAAAAATCTGCTTCCGGACTCTTTTATAAAGAGCTGATCAAAAGCAAAGACACAGCCCGTGCACATGTAGGTGACCGCCTGACGGTGGCGCTGGTGATTAAAACAGAAAAAGACTGTACACTCATCGATACACGTAAACAAGGACCGATTCAGATCCCGATGCGTAAGCCTGTATACAACGGCGACGTATTTGATGCAATGGCATCCATGAAATCGGGTGACAGTACCCAGTTTCTGCTGAAGGCTAAAGATTATTTTGACAAGCTCGAGCATAAGGCGCTGCCTCCTTATATCGACTCTGCCAGCTTCCTTTACTTTACGGTTAAGATTAACAAGATAGAACCCAAGGCCCTGGTGGATATCGAGATGCAGAAGCGTAAAGAAGAGCAACAGAAAATGATGGAAGAGCAAAAGAAGCTGGGTGAAGTGGCCAAAGCGGAAGAACCTGCCTTGCTGAGCAAATACATTGCCGATAATAAAATCAAAGCCAAACCAACCGCCAGCGGACTCTATTACATTGAAACAACCAAAGGAACAGGAGCGAATGCAAAGGCCGGACAAATTGTTTCTGTCAAGTACACCGGAAAATTCCTGAGCGGAGAAGTGTTTGATGCTTCTGAAAAGCATGGAGGACAACCGATTGATTTTCCTGTAGGAGAACACCGTGTAATTGCCGGATGGGATGAAGCCCTCCTGCTCATGAAAAAAGGAGGAAAAGCCACTTTTGTGATTCCCTCTTCAATCGGTTATGGTGACGGAGGAGGACAATTTAAGCCTTATTCCACCCTCGTATTTGATGTGGAATTAGTGGACATCAAAGACGCACCTGCTCATCCTGCCAAATAAGTTATAAGCCCGTGACTATGAAATTCAGTAAGTTCTTTTTATTTGCCTCGTTTAGTGTATTGGGATTAGGGTGTTCTCTCTTTCATCATGCAGCGAAGCCTTGTGTACCTACAACTGTTAAATCTCCTGTGATGCAACGTACCGAATCCGGTCTGGAATATACGATTACTGTGAAAGGGTGTGGACCACAAGCTTCCAAAGGAGACAAGGTGAAAGTACACTACACCGGTAAGCTTACCAACGATACTGTATTTGACAGCTCTGTTAAACGCAACCAGCCGTTTGAATTCAAGCTGGGTAAAGGACAAGTGATCAAAGGGTGGGACGAGGGTGTTGCCCTGATGCATGTAGGCGATAAGATGACTTTGCGTATTCCTGCCGCATTGGGTTATGGAGCCCAGGCCATGGGTGCCATTCCGGCAAACAGCACACTCGTGTTTGATATTGAACTGCTCGGACTGACAGAAGGGTTACATAAAGCGGCAACGCTTGGAAGGGATACCATAAAAACAGCCAGTGGATTAAAACTGATTTACCTGTCTGATCCCAAGGCACCCGAATTTGCAGAAAGTAACACCGCCAATAAACCGGTTAACGGAAATAAAGTAAAAGTGCATTACAGCGGTTTCCTGTTGGATGGAACACTGTTCGACTCCTCTGTAGAGCGCGGTCAGCCTTTTGAATTTACCCTCGGAGCCGGTATGGTGATCAAAGGCTGGGACGAAGGTATTGCCATGCTGCACAAAGGACAAAAAGCCCAGCTCATTCTTCCTTATACCCTCGCTTACGGAGAGCGCGGTCATCCTCCTGTTATTCCTGCCAAGGCCACCTTGATATTTGATGTGGAACTGGTAGACTTCAGCAAATGACCCGGAAAGAACGGTTCGAAGGGGTGCTGCACTGGTTCGGCACCCATGTGCCGGTGGCCGAAACAGAACTGATTTATTCCAATCCCTATGAATTACTGGTTGCCGTCATCCTCTCGGCGCAATGTACCGACAAACGGGTGAACCTGGTTACACCCGCCTTGTTTGAAGCGTTTCCCACTCCCGAAGCCCTGGCGGTATCCAACTCCGACACTGTATTCTCCTATATACGCAGTATCAGCTATCCCAATAACAAGGCAAAGCACCTGGTAGGCATGGCTAAGATGCTCGTCGGAGAATTTGGAGGTACCGTACCCGATGATGTGGAACTGTTGCAAAAATTACCGGGGGTAGGACGGAAAACCGCGAATGTAATTGCCTCCGTCATTTACGACCAACCCACCCTTGCTGTCGATACCCATGTCTTTCGGGTCTCTGCCCGCATCGGACTTACCCTCGGTGCCAAAACCCCCCTTGCTACCGAAAAGCAATTGATGAAATACATCCCCCTCGAACAGGTTCCAATAGCACATCATTGGTTGATCCTGCATGGACGGTATACCTGCCTCGCGCGAAACCCTAAATGCGGCGAATGTGGCATTCAAGCGTTTTGCAAATACTATGCTTCCCTCGGCTCAAAAAAGCACTAAACCATTTTGTCGCTTAAACGGCTTCCTCCCTTCTGCTGATTCCCCCCTCTTTCTTAAAATCTCAATCCTGTTCATGCTACTGTAAATCAACATGTTGTTAGTTGTTAAATGGAGTTGAGACAGCCGTTGGCATGAGTCAATGGCATTAAAATAATTTCAAATAAGTTTGCATTGTGTTATAAAAGATGTAATTTACTCGCGAATCAATGTTTGTTTTTATAACAATTCATCTCAAACTTGATCCGTTCTTTGTTGATAAAGCTGAAAAGTATGTCCTTGCCGATACTCAAAGATTGGTGTACTTTGTAAGAAGAAAGGGTGCCATGCAAGCAATAAAAAAAGAGGTGTTTCAGAATCATGTGACGGGATTGAAAGTCGGAATGAATGCTCCGGATTTTCAAACGGCAGATGAAACCGGAAAGCTCAGAAGCTTGAAAGAGTTTACCGGTAAAAAACTGATACTCTATTTTTATCCGGCTGACCTGACACCTACTTGTACAGAAGAAGCCTGTAACCTGAGAGATCATTTTCAGGAATTGAAGAAAAAGGGATATGAGGTGATTGGGGTGAGTAAAGATGAGATGCGTATGCATCAAAAGTTCATTACCAAGCACCAACTTCCTTTTCATTTACTGGCCGATACCCAGCTGGACATTATCAAGGCATATGATGTCTGGGGAAAGAAGCAGTTTATGGGTAAGATTTTTGACGGAATCGTACGCACCACCTTTCTGATTTCAGAAAAAGGAGTGATTGAAAGGATCATTACAAAAGTCAAGTCAAAGCAGCATACGCAGCAAGTGCTGGAAGAGGAATAGAAACAGAATACGGCCTAAGGCCCTTAAATGTGTAACAACTAACCCCCCATACGACCATGAGCAAAGAGATCGAAGAAAACAAAGTGAAAGAAGTCAAAGAAGTGAAAAGTGCGAAAGAAATCAAAGAGAAGGATATCATGAAAGAACTGAACAAAGAAAAGCTGAAAGCACTGCAGCTTACACTCGACAAGATCGAAAAAACGTATGGTAAGGGAACCATCATGAAGATGACCGGCAATGTGGTTGATCAGGTGGAATCAATTCCGACGGGCTCCCTGGGTCTGGATGTAGCGCTCGGAATAGGTGGTTTTCCAAAAGGAAGAGTGGTGGAAATTTACGGACCTGAATCATCCGGTAAAACAACACTGGCGATGCATGCCATTGCCAATGTTCAGAAAGCAGGTGGCATCGCAGCCTTTATTGACGCAGAGCATGCTTTCGACCGTACCTATGCTCAGAAACTGGGTATCGATCTGGAAGCACTGTTGATTTCTCAGCCCGACAATGGTGAGCAGGCCCTGGAGATAACCGAGAACCTGATCCGTTCCGGAGCAATTGATATCATCGTAATTGACTCGGTAGCGGCACTGACCCCTAAGAGTGAAATTGAAGGTGAAATGGGTGATTCCAAGATGGGATTACAAGCCCGACTGATGTCTCAAGCCTTGCGTAAGCTTACCGGTACAATCAACAAGACAGGCTGTTGCTGTATCTTCATCAACCAGCTTCGCGAGAAAATCGGTGTGATGTTCGGTAACCCCGAAACAACGACTGGTGGTAATGCACTTAAATTTTACGCTTCTGTCCGACTGGATATCCGCAGAATCGGTCAGATCAAGGACGGAGATACCGCTACCGGAAACCGTGCCCGTGTGAAAGTGGTGAAGAACAAAATGGCTTCCCCTTTCAGGCTGGCAGAGTTTGACATCATCTTCGGAGAAGGTATTTCCAAAGTAGGTGAGATCATCGATATCGGAGTAGAACACAATATTATTGCCAAGGCAGGATCCTGGTTCAGCTACGAAGGAACCAAACTGGGTCAGGGCAGAGATGCTGTGAAACAGGTGTTCCTCGATAACCCGGATCTCGCCGATGAGATAGAACGCAAAATAAAGGATGCACTCGCTGCTCCATCCCAGAACTGATTCCAGAGGTATAGGTTTTTTGAATTTATTATATACCTTTGTTTCCAATCCCCGGTAAGCCATGACCGGGGATTTTTTATAATCTGTAGCTATGAGATACCTGATTCCGGTGGCAATTTTCATTTCCCTCGCCTTACTCGCTGTTTCCTGCGGCAGCCCGGGGACCAAGAAAAATGTCAGCTCCAATACCGACACCACATCTGCCGAATTGCAAGCCATCAATGACCTGCTTCGTGAAAAGCCGGGAGATGCGGGCCTCTATGTAAAAAGGGCCCGCTATCTGATGGATAAAAAAGATTATGCCTCCGCTCAGGCAGATATGAAAAGAGCCCTGTCGATAGACAGCACCCAAGCCGATTTTTACCTCTGTCTGGCTGATCTCTATTTTAAAGTAAACAAGACAGGAGGCTCCAAAATGGCATTGGAAAGATGCCACCTGCTGGATCCGAAAAACACAGACTGTATCATGAAGCTGGCCGAGCTTTATTTTTATGTGCGCAAATACCAGGAATCCCTCAATTACCTGGACGAGGCATTAAAGCTTGATCAGTTCAACTCCAAAGCGTATTTCATGAAAGGCATGAACTTTAAGGAATCCGGGGATACCGCCAAGGCAATCTCGAGCCTGCAGACAGCTGTGGAACAGGATAACAATTATTACAACGCATACATTCAACTTGGCTTGATCTGTGGAGCACAACACAAGGCCATTGCAAACGACTATTATGCCAATGCATTGAGACTGCAGCCCCAGAGTCAGGAAGCCTTGTATGACTTTGCCAGATTGTGTCAAGAGGAGAAAAACTACCCCCAGGCAACGACCTTATACAAACAACTGCTTGTTGTAAACCCCCAAAATTTTGATGCACTATATAATCTGGGAGTAATGGCAGTGAATTCAAAGGGTTATACCGATGCGTTGAATTATTTCACCAAGGCCATTGGAGCAGATGCCCGCAATCCGAGAGGATATTACGGACGGGGCTACTGCTACCAGCAAATGGGCGATGTGCAGAATGCGGCTGCTGACTATCGGTATACGCTTACACTTAATCCTGATTTCGACCTTGCCAAACAAGGGATGAAAGAGATGAAAATCTATTGATCCTCCCGCCTCCAGGAAGGCGCTACATTCCCCCTTTTCCTTAGTTTTGTGCTGGAATGAATCACTCTCCCGGAAAAATTGCGGTTGTTTTTCTTTTTATCACCTGCTCCCTGTTTTTTCAGGTCGGGCTGCTGGCTCAAGAGAAGAAACCCGAACAAGCTCCAAATTCTTTCCCGAAAAGTTCGGTTTCCGGAACGGTAAAAGATAAACGGACCGGCCTTCCTGTGCCTTTCGCAACGATTACCCTGATCAGTCGCTCAGACACCACCCTTATTAATGGCGCACTCAGTGAAGAGGATGGACACTTTCTGATCGAGCAGGTTCCTCCCGGCTGCTATCAATTGAAAGTGAAATACCTGGGTTATGCATCCTTTAAGCTCGATTCGGTAGTGATGAATGCCGACAAATCGGGTTATTGGGCAGGTACGCTTGTTCTGAGTCCTTCCGGCAAGCAGCTGGAGACAGTGACCGTGACCGGTGATCAAAGTAACTTTAAGCTTGGGATAGAAAAAAAAGTATTCAACGTCGAAAATGATATCATCAGTAAAGGAGGAAATGCCACCGATGTGTTACGGGAAATTCCAACGGTATCAGTTGATCTGGATGGGAATGTAAGCTTGCGCGGTAGCGGTAATATCACCGTATTGGTAGATGGTCGTCCTTCCGGTATCCTGGTTACCAACAGGTCCGCTATTTTCGATCAGATACCCGCCAGTTCTATCGAACGAATTGAATTGATTACTAACCCTAATGCGAAATATGACCCCGACGGCGTAGTTGGAATCATCAATATTGTCTTGAAAAAAAATTCCGTACAGGGAAAGAGCGCCAACTTGAACCTTTCGTACAGTACATTGTTGAAAGGAAATGTCTCCGCCACATTCGGATACCGCAGAAAAAAACTGAATGTATATGGTAGTTACAGCTACCGGTACAATCAGAAATGGTATAGCGGCTTTACCGATCGGACCAATTACCTGACATTGGCCAATTCGTATACCAATCAGCATTCCAGCGGCATTCGGAAGATTCAGTCTCACCTCGGTAAAGCGGGGTTGGATTATACACTCAATAGTCACAGTGTGATCACTGCAGCTGTCACCTATAATCAGGACCGGGACCTGGATAACGACAGTGTTCGTTACCATTTTTTAGACCAGAACCAACGCCTCACCCAATATGCATATCGCAACATGTCAGGTGATGACCTTGACCGTGCTGTGGAGGCGGTAGCTACTTATAGCCGGACTTTTGATGAACCGGACAAGTCTTTTACGATTGAAACAAGCTACAGTCAAAATGAAAACAGGGTGACAGACAGTATCGGGGAAAAAGATTATTCACCGAATGGCGTAATGTTGACGCCTTATCCGGCTGTTCTGAATGTTCAAAATAACTGGCTTTTTCAGAACTATTTTATCAAGACAGATTATGGACTGCCGCTTGGTACACATACCAAGCTGGAGACAGGGATCAAATACAGCGAGCGCAGTATTCACAACACACTGCAATCCCAGACATTTGATTTTGTAACAGGGGGGTGGAATGCGGATCCTGCGAACAGTGATCTTTTCGTGTACAGGGAGCAGATTTATTCGGGTTATGTGCTGCTGTCCCATAATGTGAGAAAATTTTCCTTTCAGGGAGGGGGGAGGCTGGAGCATGTTGCAAGCGATTCAAGGCTGATACAGGCGAATGCAGACTTTTCCAAACAAGCGGTGAATTTTTTTCCGAGCGCCCAAATGAATTACCGCGCTGGTCCGGATGAAGAGCTTAGACTGGCCTATAGCCGGTTGATCAGCCGACCGGGAGTGCGTTACTTGAATCCTTTCCCGGATTATACCGATCCCCTTAATCTCCGCTATGGCAATCCAAACCTCAATCCCGAACTGACTGATGGGGTAGAGCTATCCTGGATGCGTTATTTCCCCAAGGCGTCATTGAATATCTCTGTTTACTATCGTCGTACCTCCGGCTTTGTGGAACTTTACCGGGTATTGTCCGATACCATTTCTGGTGCCACTTCGGGGACCTACCGAAACACCAACTATTCGAGTACATCCGGAGCGGAGTTGATTTTCAAGACAGATCCCAGGCCGTGGCTGAGTTTCACCGGAAACTTAAATTTGTATCGGACACTGACCAATGGAGACAATATTGATCCCCGCCTGAGTCTGATAGGTGAGGGGGGATTTGTGAAAATGTCGGCGGGCATCAAATTTACCTCACGCTGCATGCTGCAGGTAGCCTCCTCCTATTTCGCGCCTACACCTACCACGCTTGGAGTAATCAATGCGCAATTTCTGTTAAATGCAGGAGTTCGGATGGATATTATGAAAGGGCATGCTACACTTGGATTAGCGGTAACGGATGTTTTCAATACCCTGATCACCCAGGTATCCACATCAGGTCCCGACTTTAGTCAGGAATACGTGAAAAAGCGGGAGTCCCGCATTGGAACACTTTCCCTTACCTGGCATATCGGCACTGCGGAGACTGACAGAAAACACCATAATACAGACGAGCAGCCAAAGCAGACACCTATGCCGGAAGCCGAATAAGGCGAGGTAACAGGTCCAAAATGCTTTTTACACAAAAATTTGGAAGTAACAGAAAAACATGTTTATATTTGCTTCAATACAAAAATGAATATGAAACAAATCGTTAACAACTATTGGTGGCCATTCTCACAATCACGGAGAACAGCCTGAGTTGTTATAAACTTTAGATAAGTGCTTTCGGGCCTGCTGTTCTCAGCAGGCTTTTTTTTTGCACCAGCTTATGTACGTATGAAAAAACACAAACTGAATACCACCTTTACAAAAATGCTTGCCGATACCTACACTCCGGTAAGCATCTACCTCAAACTGCGGGACAAATACCCCAACAGCATATTACTCGAAAGCTCCGATTACCACGGTAATGAAAACAGCTTTTCGTATATCTGCTGCAGCCCCATGGCAGGGATTAAGGTGGAACAGGGGGAAGTCAGGTGCACCTATCCCGGGGGAGCTTTTGAAACGCATTCGGGGAAAAGTATCCAGACGAATCTGCAAGGCATTTTGAATGACTTTATTCAGTCATTCGAAACAGAAACCTTTCCTTTCCCTTTTAATCCCTGTGGCCTGTTCGGATATACGGCTTATGACAGTGTTCGCTATTTTGAACAGATTGAACTGCATGCAGAGGAAAAAGCGGCCCGCAGCATTCCGGATATGATTTACCAGGTATACCGTTTTGTGATTGTGATAGACCACTTTCGCGAAGAGCTGTATCTCTTTGATCACGATTCGGGGAATGAACAGGGTGGAGGGATAGCCGGAATTAAAGGGTTGCTGGGAAATAAAAACTTTGCTTCCTATAACTTCAAGGCGCAAGGCGAAGAAGTTTCCAACTTTACCGATGAGGAATTTAAGGAAGCGGTGAGGCAGGGCAAGAAACACTGTCACAGAGGAGATGTTTTTCAAGTGGTTTTCTCCAGGGAATTTTCCCGTGCTTTTACCGGAGATGATTTTAATGTGTACAGGGCGTTGCGCTCTGTCAATCCTTCTCCTTACCTGTTTTATTTTGATTACGGAAGTTTCAAGCTGTTTGGCTCTTCCCCGGAGGCTCAGCTTACGGTGAAAGACCGGAAGGCGGCGATTCATCCTATTGCCGGTACCTTTAAACGGACCGGAGATGACCAGGCGGATGAAGCCCTGGCAATCAAACTGAAAAACGATCCGAAAGAAAATGCCGAACACATCATGCTGGTTGATCTGGCCCGGAATGACCTGAGCCGTGATTGCGATCATGTAGAGGTGGAAAAACTTCGGGAGGTACAATACTACTCCCACGTGATACACCTGGTGTCGAAGGTGAAAGGGGTCTTGAAGAAAGGGCGTACAACGGTGGACCTGATTGCCCATACCTTCCCCGCAGGAACCCTTTCAGGTGCACCGAAACACAAAGCCATGCAGCTGATAGACCGGTATGAGAAATGCCGTAGAGGATTCTACGGAGGCTGTATCGGTTTGATTGGTTTTACGGGCGACTTTAATCATGCCATTATGATACGCTCTTTTCTCAGCAAGGATAAGCGTTTGTTTTATCAGGCAGGAGCAGGAATTGTGGAGTCCTCTTCAGAAGAAAATGAATTGCAGGAAGTAAGCAATAAACTGGCGGCCCTCAAGAAAGCCATTCGTGTGGCAGAAGATATTTAATTAACCGCCGGTCGGAACAGCTTGTCCCGATCTGCAAAACGTACAACGATGGATATACTTGTATTTGACAATTACGACAGCTTTACCTACAACCTGGTACACTGCATCGAAAAAATAAGCAACCACCGGGTGGAGGTATTCCGGAATGATCAGATCTCCCTGGAAGAGGTGGGGCGCTTCGATAAGATCTTGTTGTCTCCCGGCCCGGGATTGCCAGAAGAGGCTGGTATCCTGAAAGCGTTGGTAAAGACGTATGCACCCACTAAAAGCATATTGGGTGTATGCCTCGGACAACAAGCCATAGGAGAAGTCTTCGGAGGCCGGTTGTTGAACCTGGATACCGTGTATCACGGCATCGCCACCCCTGTCAGAAAAGTTGCCGACGAGGTGCTTTTTAAAGGGTTACCCGAATCATTCGAGGTGGGCCGTTACCATTCCTGGGTGGTAGACAGCAACATGTTCCCCGAAGTATTAGAGATTACAGCGGTGGACCAACAGGGGCAGGTCATGGCACTTCGCCACCGGCAATATGATGTAAAAGGAGTTCAGTTTCATCCGGAAAGTGTCCTTACTCCCTTGGGTGAGAAAATGATCAGCAACTGGTTGGAGAGTTAAGCAATACGAAAAAGCATTAGTACATCCTAAGAACCTGTTATGAAAGAAATATTAAATCAACTGTTCGAACACAAGGCCCTTACAAAAGCCCAGGCTGGTGGGGCATTGCGTGAGATTGCAGAAGGGGCTTGCAACCAGAGTCAGATAGCGGCCTTTCTTGCCGTATACCTGATGCGTCCGATCACCGTAGAAGAATTGGAAGGATTCAGAGATGCACTTCTGGAGCTGTGTTTACGCGTAGAACTTCCCGCTGCAGATGCAGTGGACCTTTGCGGGACAGGAGGCGATGCGAAAAACACCTTTAATATTTCCACGTTGGCCAGCTTCGTTGTTGCCGGTGCAGGTATTCCGGTGGCCAAGCATGGTAACTATGGGGTGTCTTCCGTAAGTGGTTCTTCCAATGTGATGGAATACCTCGGCTACCGGTTTACGAATAATACGGATGTATTAAAGCGTCAAATGGAACAGACCGGTATCTGCTTCCTGCATGCCCCCCTTTTTCATCCGGCAATGAAAGCCGTAGCACCTGCAAGAAAAGAGCTCGGCATGCGTACCTTTTTTAACATGTTAGGTCCTCTGGTCAATCCTGCATTTCCCAAATATCAGGTCACCGGTGTATTCAATCTCGAACTGGCACGTTTATACCATTACCTCTTGCAGCAAACAGACCGTACCTTTTTGCTGGTACATTCCCTGGATGGGTATGACGAGCTGTCTCTCACATCCGATTTTAAACTGATCAGCAACACCCGGGAACAGTTGCTTGCTCCCAGGGAGATTGGTATGCCCCAGTATAAGCAGAAAGACCTTGGAGGAGGAGATACCATCGCCGGATCGGCCAGCTTGTTTTTGAAAATCCTGCAAGGAGAGGGCACGGAAGCACAACAGGATGTTGTTTGCGCCAATGCCGCCCTGGCCATACATTGCGTGCGTCCTCAACTGGATATCGCTTCTTCCGTAGCACTTGCGAGGGAATCCCTGCAATCAAAAAAAGCATTTAACGTATTCACTAAATTACTTCGCCATGAACATGCTTGATCAGATTATCGCCTACAAAAAGAAAGAAGTGGAAGAGCGTAAATCACTTTATCCCGTGAAGCTTCTTGAAAAATCAGTGTATTTCAACTCCCCGGTAATTTCCCTGAGCAAATACCTGCTTCGGGAAGACAAGGCAGGCATTATTGCCGAAATCAAACGCAAGTCGCCTTCCAAAGGAATGATTAATAAATATGTGTCGGTTGAGCGAACATCCATTGGATATATGCAGGCTGGTGCCAGTGCTTTAAGCATACTCACCGATACCGAATTCTTTGCCGGAACGAATGCAGACCTGACCACCGCCCGGAAATTCAATTACTGTCCGATCTTGCGCAAGGATTTTATGATTGATGAATATCAGGTAATCGAAGCAAGGTCCATAGGTGCCGATGCCATCCTGCTGCTTGCGAATGTGCTGACCCCTGCCAGAGTAAAAGAGCTGGCCAAGTTTGCCAAAAGTCTGGGACTGGAAGTAGTATTGGAGCTGAGAGATGCGGAAGAGCTGCCTGCGCTGAACGAATATGTAAATGTGGTAGGTGTCAACAACCGAAACCTGAAAGATTTTTCAGTAGACATCACACAGAGTCTCCGGCTGGCTCCCCTTATTCCTTCCGATTTTATACGGATCTCGGAAAGTGGAATCGCTTCAGCGGCTACGATCAGTCAACTGCGCAAAGCCGGTTACCGCGGATTTTTGATTGGAGAAACCTTTATGAAAGAAAGCCGGCCGGAAGCGGCATGTGCCCGGCTTGTCAAAGAACTGAATGAACTCACTAAACAAGTTCTGGCCTTATGAAACTGAAAGTATGCGGCATGACTGAAACGGAGAATATCCTGCAGGTGGGCCAGCTGTTGCCGGATTATATGGGCTTTATCTTTTATGATAAAAGTCCCCGGGATGCTTCGGAAGTATTGAAAAAAGAGACGGTGTTGAAGCTCCCTTCAACAGTGAAGAAGGTAGGGGTTTTTGTGAACCCCAGCCGTTTGGAAGTCATTCAGAAAATAAGCCGCTATCAACTCGATCTGATCCAGCTTCATGGGGAAGAGACTCCCGAATTTTGTGAAGAGTTGAAGATGTATGTGCCCATCATCAAAGCATTCGGGGTGGATGAGTCATTTGATTTTGATCAAACCCGGGAATACGACCGGGTATGTGAACATTACCTCTTCGACACCAAATCGGCGCGCCGGGGAGGAAGCGGGAAGCGGTTCGACTGGAAATTGCTTTTTAATTATTCCGGAAAGAAATCATTTTTCCTCAGTGGGGGAATAGGAGTGCAAAACGCGAAATCATTCCCTGAAATGGTCCGGCGATTTCCTTTGCTGCAAAGCATTGATGTGAACAGTCACTTTGAAACGGAACCGGGAATAAAAGATGTGCCCAAGATTAAGAAACTCATGCAAGTACTAAAACAACAACAGGATGAATTATCAGGTAAATGAAAAAGGGTATTACGGTCACTTTGGAGGGGCCTATATCCCGGAAATGCTTTTTCCAAATGTAGAAGAGTTGCGTACCAACTACCTGCAGATCATGCACAGCGATGCATTTAGGAAAGAGTTTGATTCCCTCCTGCGCGATTATGTAGGCCGGCCTTCTCCCTTGTACTATGCTTCGCGGCTCTCTGCCCATTATGGCAAAGAAATATACCTGAAACGGGAAGACCTCAATCATACCGGAGCACACAAAATAAACAATACGCTTGGGCAGATATTGCTGGCAAAGCGTCTGGGAAAGAAACGAATCATTGCCGAGACGGGAGCCGGACAGCATGGAGTGGCTACTGCTACTGTCTGTGCGCTGATGGGTTTGGAATGTATCGTTTATATGGGAGAGGTAGACATCGAACGACAGGCTCCGAACGTTGCACGCATGAAAATATTGGGTGCGAAAGTCATTCCGGCCACTTGCGGCAGCAAGACCCTGAAAGATGCTACCAACGAAGCGATTCGCGACTGGATCAACAATCCGGTGGATACTCATTATATTATCGGTTCGGTGGTGGGACCACATCCTTATCCGGATATGGTAGCCCGTTTCCAAAGTGTGATCAGTCAGGAAATCAAGGAGCAGCTCGTCTCCAAAATTGGTAGGTCCACACCCGATTATGTGATAGCCTGTGTAGGCGGGGGCAGTAATGCCGCTGGTGCATTTTACCATTTCCTCGATGAACCGTCGGTGAAGCTGATAGCAGTGGAGGCCGCAGGAAAAGGAATCACATCAGGTCATTCTGCTGCCACAATGGTGCTGGGCAAGCCTGGCATCATTCACGGAAGCAAGACGATGCTGATGCAAAACGAAGATGGGCAGATCACCGAACCATACAGCATTTCTGCGGGACTCGATTATCCCGGTGTAGGACCTGTTCATGCGCACTTGTTTGAAACGGGCAGGGCCACCTTCGTTTCGGCTACTGACGAGGAAGCTCTTGCAGCAGCCTACCGTTGCAGCAAGCTCGAAGGAATCATCCCTGCTCTGGAGAGCGCCCATGCACTGGCTCATCTGGAAAAAATAAACTCCCGTCCTTCCGAAGTCATCGTTATCAACCTGAGCGGAAGAGGAGATAAAGATCTGGCTACTTACATCAAACATCAGAAAAATGACTAGGTTACAAACGTTGTTTGCCCGCAAGAAAGATATCTTGTCGGTATATTTCACTGCCGGTTATCCCAAACTGAGCGATACCCGTCTTGTCATTGAGTCGCTCATCGCCTCCGGAGTTGATCTATTAGAGATCGGTATCCCCTTTTCCGATCCGCTCGCAGATGGACCTGTGATACAGCGCAGCAGTGAAGTGGCACTGGAAAACGGGATGAATCTGAAATTGCTTTTCAGTCAGCTGAAAGAAATTCGTAAAACGACCAACGACACGACGCCCCTCCTGCTGATGGGTTATCTCAACCCGGTACTTCAGTTTGGCGTCGAAGCGTTTTGTAAACAGGCACAGGAAGCAGGTATCGATGGAGTGATACTTCCCGACCTGCCGCTTCAGGAATACCTGGATGATTACCAGGAACTCTTCCGGAAATATGGGTTGACCAATATTTTTTTGGTGACACCCCAAACCAGTGAAGAACGGATAAGGCTGATAGACGCCCATACAGACGGTTTTATTTACCTTGTTTCGGCTGCCAGCACGACCGGAGTGAAAGACCATTCAGGTGTCACACAACTTGAATACTTTTCGCGCGTGCAAAGCATGAAGCTCAAAAATCCAACCCTGATCGGGTTTGGTATTTCTGACCGGAGCAGCTTTGCAAGGGCGTGCGACTATGCACATGGAGCCATCATCGGAAGTGCTTTTGTGAAGGCGCTGGAGCAGTCGGCTGATCTTCCGTCTGCCATTCAATCGTTTGTTACTAACCTGAGACAGGATTTACCTCTTTTAAAAAACTGATATGATTATTCAAACCGCACCCTCGCTTACCGAAGATCAGAAACAACTGATCCGGAAACACCTGACCGCTATTGGTTACCAGGCCACAGAGGTACACACGCAATACGGTGCTTATCTGGTATGTATTGGTAAAGCGGAATTCGATATCCGCCTGGTAGGTAACCTTCCAGGGGTGCTGGATGTGCACCGGGTTTCGGAAAGCTATAAGCTGGTATCCCGCAAATGGAAGGTGGGTGAAACGGGGATTGACCTGGGCGACGGAGTCCGGATTGGTAACGGGGAGTTTTCCCTGATGGCCGGTCCTTGCAGCATTGAGAGCGAGGCACAGGTAAGGAGTGTGGCTGCGCACCTGGCGGCAAACAATATCCGGGTGATGCGGGGAGGAGTGTTCAAGCCACGCAGCTCGCCTTACGCTTTTCGTGGAATGGGAATCCCCGGCCTGCAAATGTTCAGCAGTATCTGCCGGGAATATGGCATCAAGATCGTTACGGAAGTGATGCAGGTTTCCCAGATAGCGGAAATGAAAGAGTATGTGGATGTGTTCCAGGTAGGGGCGCGGAACTCTCAGAATTTTAACTTGCTGGATGAGTTGGGTAGAGTAGATAAGCCCATCCTCATCAAGAGAGGGATGAGTGGCACAGTAGATGAATTGCTGCAAAGCGCGGAATACATTTTTTCTGCCGGTAATGAACGGCTCATGTTATGTGAGCGGGGTATACGCAGCTACGAAACAGCATACCGTAACACCTTTGATGTGAATGCCATTGCAGTGCTAAAAGAAAAGACTCATCTGCCCGTAATAGCCGACCCCTCTCATGGAATAGGTTTGCGGGAGCATGTGCCTGCTATTGCCCTGGCAGCGACTGCGGCCGGTGCAGACGGAGTGATTTATGAAGTGCATGAAAAACCCGAAGAAGCATTATCCGACGGACAGCAGACACTCAATTTTGAAGAGTCGGAAAGAATGATTGCTAAAGTCAGGCAGTTGAGAGAAGCACTGGTGTGAAAGAGAATCACTCTTTTACTTTAAATGCCTTGTAAGCGGGGCTCTGCTCCATGTGTTTTTTACGTTCCTTGTCAATGCGGGCGAATTCCTTGTCGAAGTCTCCCGGAAAGTTTTTACGTATATCGTTTACATGTAATTTTTCGAGTGCATACAGGTAGTAGGGGAGCATCTCCCGGTGACCCAGGTCCTCTTTTTTCAGCCTGCTGAAACATAACCAATATACTTCTGCTGCGTATCCGCTGGCACCCAGGTCCAGGGCAATGTCACCCAGTTCAAGCAAATCTTTAGCCAGGTTGTCTTTCTCTTTGAACAGTTTCCCCAGTTCCGACCTACGCAGGAAGAGATACGCTTCTTTACCGGTGGTTAGCCTGGCAGCAACCGGATACAACGGATTGCAGGAGTAAATCACAGGCTTCACCTTGTTCCACTCGGCCATACCGGCGACGGAATCTTTCCTGATTGCATTGTTGCGAAGGTTCGTGGAGAAGTAAAGCTCGTAGTTTACCCAGGCGGAGCGCGGGTATTCTTTCAGTATCCCGGTATAAACGGCAATCGCCCCATCATAATTTCCTGCATCGTGTTGAAGAACTCCCCGCTGCATGCGCGTTGTCAGCTCTTTGTTAAATTCCTCCAGCCTCCAGGAAAGTTCATTTGTATAATAGGTGGCCAACATTTTTTTGGAGCCGAAGAGCCGAAGCAATTCTGTATATTCTTTCGCCATATCGAAATCGCCCAGAGCCACCATGCCCATCACTTTGGATAGTGGGATGATTTCATTTCCCGGGCTCATCTCCATCACACCTCTCCAGTAGTCCGACGTGCTGTCTGTCAATTTATAGAGATTGGAAGGTATGCCATTGATCGTCATCGCCTGTAAGGTGTTACCTACATATTTGACCCCACCGAACTTTTCATCTACGTGTCTCTCCGCTTCAGCCAGCAAAGGAATAACTTCCATGGAAGCCCAATTCCGGAGAAGGGTCACCTTTTCTCCCAGTGCAGCTCTCTTAAAGGCTTCGTGCTTTAAGTCATACGGGTCTTTGTATTCGGGGTAAAATTTCTCGCTGAGCTCTCCGCTGCCATCGTTGATACGGATAAGGTAAACAAAAGAATAATCTACAAAACGGGTCTTCATGGAAGGTCCGTTTTTGAATCCGCTCAGAATCTGTTCCATTTCCGTTTCAGCGGTGGCCGGTCTGGAGTATAAGCTGAGGGTAGGTTCCTGATTGGTATGCAGGGTTGCCAGGAGCATGAAATCACTCTTTGTTTTCAGCTTTCCAAAAACGCTATCCAGTAAAGGATTGATCCAGGATGCCCAGGCGGAAAAAGCGACCTTGTCGAGGTTGAACTCCCCTTCCTGATCGTTTGAGATGAGTTGAATCTGAACCTGGGGGCGAGACTGGCTCTGCACCATCCCCGCAAAAACAATACACATAAAAAACAACAGAAATTTCCGGCAGGTCATCTGATTCCTCGTTTGGTTGCAACAATGATAAGGAAATAGCACCTGACTTTCAAAAAGACGGATAACTGTTACATCATTCTCTATAAACAGGTAAATTTGTTCCTACAGTCAATAATTCACCGGTATGAGACATACAGATATTAAATGGTTTTTAGGAGCGGGTTTGTCCATCCTGTTTGTGATTCCATTTTTCGCGCAGACTCCAGTATCCAAAACATATGACAACGGGCGTGGAGGGAAGGTAACCCTTCCGTTGGGAGATATCTCCTTTGCCGATGAAGTCGTTTCTTTCCAGGTAGGAGATCCTGAACCCGCCAATGGGTATGCCAATCCCAAAGAAGCGTTGGGTCCGCCTAACTGGAAAGGAGACACGAGCGGTTTCGTTACCTTGGGTTGTGGAGGAACACTCATCCTTAAATTTACCGATAATGCCCTGGTGAATATTGAAGGTCCCGATCTCTATGTATTTGAAGTAGGTAATCTGATCGAACCTACCTTGCTTTCCATTTCCAAAGACGGAAAGAAATGGATTGAGGTAGGCAAAATAAAAGGAGGTACCGCAGCAGTAGATATCGGTGATTCGGTAAAAACCGGAGAGAAGTTTAACTACGTAAAGCTGACAGACCTCAAACTGGAATGCGAAGGACTCTGGCCTGGAGCCGACATTGATGCGGTGGCAGCGATCGGTGCAGGTATGCAGATCAACCTCAACAGCTCTATCCTTTTTACCACCGGGTCATTTGTATTGAAGCCCGAAGCCAAAGCCGAGCTGCAGAAGGTGGTGCAACAACTGAAAGATTATGTCGGGGTACAGGTGGTGATAGAAGGTCATACTGACAATATCGGTTCCGTATCCGTGAATCAGGTTTTGAGTGAGAAACGGGCGAAGGCAGTGAACGACTTTTTTGAAACTGCGTTGAAAGGAAAACGCCTGAAGATGACCTATTATGGGTATGGCGATCAGTATCCGGTTGCATCGAATGACACCAAGCAAGGCCAGGAAAAGAACCGCCGGGTAGAGCTGGTTATTTTGCCCCTGAAATAGAGAGTAACACCCTTAAAAACAACTCGTTGTAAGAAGTGAGCGAGGCTGCTGCCTGCACCTTCTTTTTATTATCTTTGTTTTGATCTAACTGCCGACTTTATGAAGCTTCCCGCCTGTATTGTTGTTCTCCTCCTGTTGTTTGCGTCCAATCCTGTTCTACAGGCACAAAAAAGTGCCATCAAAGCCGATCCCAAGGATGCTGCGGATAAGTTCACCAATAATAATTTTGAAGGTGCCCTTGATCAGTATCTCCAGCTGCTCGAGAAAGAACCAACCAATAAAACATACAACTACCGGGTGGGTGTATGTTACCTGAACACCAATATCAACCGCAAGAAAGCCATTCCTTATTTTGAAGTCGTCACCCGCCAGCCTAAATATGAAGCGGATGCGATGTACCTGCTTGGTCGATCTTATGCTTTCGCTTACCGTTTTGATGATGCGCTTAAGGCATATTCCAAGTTCAAGGCAGAAGGAAGAGGAACAGCCGATAATCTGAAAGATGTGGATCGTGAAATTCAGAATTGTTACAATGCCAAAGAGCTGATGAAATTCCCGCTTGATGTAACCTTTGAAAATCTGGGCAAGAACATCAATTCCCAATACGACGATTACTGGCCTTTTATTCCTTCCGATGAAAGCTTCCTGGTGTTTAACTCCAAACGTCCCGATGGGGGAGCCGTGATGGAGATGAACGGAGAATATGCTTCCGGTATTTTCATGTCGAAAGTGGTGAATGGGGTATTTGGGAAGGCCAAGAATATCGGTCCGCCTATCAATACCAGCGAAGGGGATGAAGAGGTGATCGGACTGTCGGCCACAGGACAAGAGATGCTCCTTTATTACGATAATATGCTTGGAGTAGGAGATATTTACCTGGCAGAAGAAGATAAAAAAGGAAACTTCAAAAAGGCCGATATCCTGGATGAGAGTATCAACTCTCCCAATGGATTTGAAATTTCAGCTGCCATCACCAACGATGCCCGCACGATTTATTTTACCAGCGACCGTAAGGGAGGCCTTGGCGGTACCGATATCTGGGTTTCTCATAAACTCCCCACAGGTCATTGGGGCGAAGCCACCAATCTGGGTCCGGATGTGAATACTGAGCTGGACGAAGATTTTCCGAGTGTGTCGCCAGACGGCAAAACGCTTTATTTCAGTTCCAAAGGCCATACTACGATGGGAGGATATGACATCTTCCGCATGGAGTGGGATGAGATCAACCACAAATGGGGAAACCTGAAAAACCTGGGATATCCTATCAATACGCCTGAAGACAATATGAACTTCCGTGTTTCCGAAACCGGTCGCTTTGGTTATATCTCCGCTATACGGGAGGAAGGATTGGGGGGACTCGATATTTACCGGGTGACATTCAATAACATCGAACCGAAATACTCTGTCCTGAAAGGCAAGGTAATAAGCGCAGATACCACGAAGAAAATCAATTACCCGGATGTGTTCATCACAGTAATCAATGACAAGACTCAGGAAAACGTGGGTAACTATGTGCCCAACGCGAATACCGGGAAGTACGTCATTATCGTTTCTCCGGGAGTATACACTGTCAATGTGGAGCTTGCCGGCTACCAGGCGTATACTCAGAAGTTGAGCATTGTCGATAAAAGCTCTTTCAAGACCGAAATTGAACGGGAAATCAAACTGCTTCCTGTAGGTTATGTCGCCCCCGCTCCTCCCGCACCTCCTAAAACCCCTGGTAACGGTACACCCAAAAAACCAGGTAAATAAGCGGTATCTTTATTGCCGGTCACCACAGGTGATCTTAGGTATATGTCACTCAAAGTAGGAATCACAGGAGGTATTGGCAGCGGCAAATCCGTTGTATGCGACATGTTTCGTCTGCTGGGCATACCTATATTCAATTCCGATCTGGAGGGGCGGTTTATACTTGAAACCGACCTGGAGGTAATCTCATCCGTGAAACAGATTTTCGGAGCGGCCTCCTATCCGAAGGATGGCAAACCCGACCGTGCCTATATTGCCTCGCAGGCTTTTGTGGATGCCGACAAACTGTCTCAATTGAATGCCGTTATACATCCTGCCGTCAACCGTCATTTTGAAGCCTGGTGCAAAGCCCATGAAGCGGCTTCGTATGTGATCAAGGAGGCCGCCATACTGGTTGAATCGGGTGCTTACAAGCAACTCGATGTGCTGATTCTGGTGACAGCCCCCGAAACACTCCGGCTGGAACGTGCCGCTGCACGTGATCACCTGACAGTTGAAGAAGTACGCAAACGCAGCCGCAACCAGCTTCCTGAAGAAGAACTCCGGAAATATGCGAACCATATTATCATCAACGACGGGTCGGTATCGGTGATCTCACAGGTAATGAAGTTGCATGATTTACTCAAAGCCAAAGCTGTACCCGCATGAAAGTCTTGTCTGCCTCCCAGCTTCGTCAAGCGGATGCTTATACCATCGCGCACGAACCCATTGCCTCTGTTGATTTGATGGAGCGTGCTGCTTCGTCTTTTGTGGCTTGTATGGAACAGCAAGGTCTGCTTCGGGAAGTGAATAGCTTTGAAGTTTATGCCGGACCTGGAAATAACGGAGGAGACGGCCTGGCCATAGCCCGCCTGCTTGCCGGAAGAGGAATGAACGTTACGGTGCTGCTTCTGCCTGCCGAAAAATATAGTGCCGATTATTTGGTGAACTTACAGCGGCTGCAGGAACTTCCTCCGGATCAGTTGACGATCACCGATGTGCCCCAGAATGTCCTGCTGGCTAGAAAGCAGGATGGAGCACGAATCCTGATTGATGCCTTGTATGGAACAGGGTTGAAAAAACCGCTGGAGGGAATAGCGGCCGAATGGATCAGGCATATCAACCGCCAAGCCTGTATGGTATTGGCGGTGGACATCCCTTCCGGACTATTTGCCGATATACCAGTGCAAGAAGGGGCAGAGGTCGTGCGTGCCACACAGACCTTTACATTTCAACTTCCCAAACTCACTTTTTTCTTTGCCGATCCCGCGCCTTATGTGGGTTTGTTTCAGGTGCTGGATATAGGCTTGGATCAATCCTTTATAGAGTCACTTCCTTCTTTTTACACATACGTAGATAATACTGTTGCAGCTGAACTCCTGACACCCCGTGCCAAGTTCTCACACAAGGGTGACTATGGGCATGCTTTGCTTGTTGCCGGAGCTAAAGGTAAAATGGGAGCGGCAGTGCTGGCGGTGCAGGCCTGCCTGAGAAGCGGAGCTGGATTGGTGAGTGCACAGATCCCCGGCTGCGGATATGACATTATGCAAACAGCGGCTCCCGAAGCAATGGTATTTGCCGACGAGACTCCTGACAGCATTGCGGCTTCCATACACCTGGATGCATTCAGTGCAGTGGGAGTGGGGCCTGGAATAGGGCTCGACAAACAAACCGGTAACGTACTCAAGCTCCTTATCCAGCAAAGCGGTAACCCGATGGTGATTGATGCCGATGCCTTGAACCTGCTGGCTCAAAACAAAACCTGGATCTCCTTCCTCCCCAAAGGAAGCATACTCACCCCTCACCCAAAAGAGTTTGAACGCCTGTGTGGAATGAAGGGCAGTTCATTTAACCGTTTTGAATGGCAGAAGGAATTTTCCATCAAACACGGTGTATATGTGGTGTTGAAAGGAGCCCATACTGCTATCTCTTGCCCCGGCGGAGAAGTGTATTTCAATGCTTCCGGAAACCCGGGCATGGCGAAAGGAGGAAGCGGTGATGTGCTTACCGGTATCATCACCGGCTTGCTGGCTCAAGGCTATGTGCCTGCCGAAGCGGCTATCCTGGGTGTTTACCTGCACGGATTGGCAGGTGACCTGGCTGCCAGGGAGTTGTCTATGGAGGCTATGACTGCGGGGGATATTGTATATGCTTTAGGGAGGGCGTACAACGAATTAAGAAACCGGGATAAGGATTATTGAATTTACGAATTTTCGGATTTACGAATTATACTTAAAATTCCTAAATTCCTAAATTCCCAAATTCTTAAATCCCAAAATACACTAGAGGAATTCTTCCAAATCCCCTAACCCCTGTCTCAATACACGAAACTCATCATTGGTACAATCCACCACCGTAGAGGCCTGCATGTTGCCATATCCTCCCGAAACCACGATATCCACTTTGTCTTTAAATTTTTCATAGATCACTTCCGGGTCGGTGGTGTATTCGATCACTTCGTCGTCGTCGTGAACGGAAGTGGACATGATGGGGTTGCCTAGTTCGCGGACGATGGTGCGGCAGATGAGGTTGTCGGGGATACGGATACCTACTGTCTTCTTAGTGTTCTTGAATAGCTTGGGTACCTGACTGCTGGCTTCAAGGATAAAGGTAAAAGGACCCGGCAGTGCTTTGCGCATGACTTTGAATACAGGGGTAGGCACCTGTTTGGCATAATCGCTCAGGTGAGCAAGGTCGTGGCAGACAAAAGAGAAATTGGCTTTGGTGATATCAATCTTCTTCAGCTTGCAGATACGTTCCACCCCCCGTTGTTTAAAGATGTCACACCCTATGCCATACACGGTATCAGTAGGGTAGATAATCACTCCTCCATCCCGCAAACAATCCACCACCTGTTTGATGTGGCGGGGATCGGGGTTTTCGGAGTTGATTCGGAGTAACATGGAGAGGATTTTCGGATTATTGAATTTAAGAATTTTCGGATTTAAGAATTACACTTAAAATTCAAAAATTCCTAAATTCTTAAATCCAAAAATCCCTATTTATTTATTTCTTAGAGTCAGCCAAAAACTGAGCCAGTCCACTATCCGTAAGCGGGTGTTTAAGCAGGGCCAGGATAGCGCTGAGAGGGCATGTTGCCACGTCGGCACCGATCTTGGCGCACTGGATGATGTGCATCGGGTGACGAATGGATGCCGCAAGTATTTCGGTGGTGATGCCGTAGTTGTCAAAGATCTGACGTATGTCAGCGATGAGGTCCATGCCATCGGTACACACATCGTCCAGACGTCCTACAAATGGAGAGACGAATGAAGCACCTGCCTTGGCAGCAAGCAATGCCTGACCGGCAGAGAAGATGAGGGTACAGTTGGTACGGATACCTTTGCCGTGGAAATACTTGATGGCTTTCACCCCTTCCTTGGTCATTGGTATTTTCACCACGATCTGCTTGTGCAGCTTGGCAAATATTTCCCCTTCCCGAATCATCCCGTCGTAATCCACTGAAATCACTTCTGCGCTCACATCACCGGTTACGATATTGCAGATATCGAGGTAATGTTTGCGGATGTTCTCATCTCCTTTGATGCCTTCTTTGGCCATCAGGGAGGGGTTGGTAGTTACTCCGTCGAGTACTCCCAGATCCTGGGCTTCTTTAATCTGTGCGAGGTTAGCGGTGTCTATGAAGAATTTCATGGGGCGGTTTGGTTTTTGGCAAAATTAAGGCGGAGAGGGCTTGGGGAGTGGGAAAGTAATTAACAAGTTATTCAGGTTTAGGGGGTAATGGCCTCCGAAACGAGGTAAATGGTTAAAACTATTCAATCATACTGCTTTTGTTGTTAACCCATGGATAAATCAATGGGCTATTAGCCATCCGGGCGTTCGTTGATTTAGGTTGGGTAATGTGGCTCAACCTTGCTTGAATTTGATCTTCCACTGTTTTAAAAGAAAGCGCGCTGTTTCGGAGTCAAGCAGGAAGCATACCAAGTACAGGCCAAGAAATTGAATCAGGATGTTGGTCATGAAAAGGTGGCGTTCAATTTCCAATGCATCCGCATGGTATACCAGTATGGCATGAAGAATACCGGTTATCAGGAGTGTCAATGGGAATTTCCACAGAACAATAGATTCTCTTCGGTTGATAGTGATAAATATCCAGAGCAAAAGAATAATGGAAGCCAGATTAAAAAAGGGGAAAATGTTATTGCTCAGCCAGCTGATGTCAGGTGCATCTCCGGTATAGCCGAAGTCATGAGCAAAGAGTTTGCTTACTTCCACTAATTTCTCCTCCAGCAAAAGTGTATGAAACGGGTGTGTGAGCAGAAACTTCTGGTAGGTGCCTCGTCCGGCTCCGCTTACCCAGGAAAAAAGGGGGGCAAATGCCGTATCGTTGTACAAAGGATAGATATCCGTTGGTACATGTAAGCTGGAATATTTTTCCTTTAAAAGATTTGCACAAGGCATTCCATTGGCTTCAAACCAATGCAGGTAGACGGGATTTGGTAAAATCCGGAACACAATATTGTTGAGGATAGGCAGGCGGTAGCGTTGTCCGACCTGGGCAGTATGCTGTTGCGTGAAGAGCAATGCAACACTGATCAGGAAAAACCCTGCTACTGCAGCACGCAATTGTTTGTTCCCTCTGAGGGAAAGAAGGCCGTAGGAAAAGTAAAAAATAAGCAGAAAGTAGGGCCAGGTATCTCTGGTAAAGGAGAACAGAACGGTGATGATGCCATGCAGCACGAACCGGAGAATTGTTCGCTTTTGCAGAAACAGCAGGAAGGTGGCCATCCAGAGGAAGAGAAAGGAGATGGAAAGTGATTCGGAGAGCAAGGTGTTGGTCCACCCCAGCATATTCCACCAAAAGGTAAAGAGGTAAAAACTGACCAGGAAAAATACCTTGACCGGAAGACGTTTGAGATAATTTAAAAATACAGAGCAAAGCAAATAAATGCTCAGTGCATACAGGAGCTTTTGCAGCAAAATAATGGTATTGGGGTTGCTGCCTGCAAGCTTGTAAAAAAGTGGAACGGTAAACGGACGGGGATAAAACTGAGGAGCCTTTTCGGGCATGTAGAAATTCTGACTTTGCAGGGAAAGTGTTGACTGATGCAAGTAGTCATACGGATCGCCATAACCGAGCCATACCGGTGGGTCACTGCGGATCATGAGCATGAGAAACAGCGCAAGAATGAACAGGCTCAGATTCAAGCGATGAGGCAAGTTATTTCTCCAGTTTATACCCTGCATAATCGGTTCATCATTTTAATTGAGCGCTTACCACAGGAGGGTGATTTCAAGGGTAGAGCAATATCCTCCTCTGGAAGCCCTTCGAAAATATATCATAATCGAGTAATAAATATGGTAAATGAGTAAATGGTAAGACTCCTTGAGCCATATGCGTGATTTGACATGTAACAGGCAGCTCCGTTTCAGAAGAACAGGTGAAATATGCGTCAATCCTCAGCCCACGATTTCAATCGTGGGCTGAGGATAAACAACGAATTTGGTGGAACCGTTTTAACGGTTTACTCGCCTGCTTGCTCCCTCTCCTTAGGGGGCAATTCAAGTGCAATCCTGATCTCTTCGACGGCAGGATGAATAGATGGGTATTGGTTGTCGGTGGTTATGTCCTGAACCTCCTTTCGGTCGAAAGTCGTGTATTGGGTAAACAAACGACCATAGAAATTTTGTTTAAACACCATCAGGGTTGTCTCACTGAGGTCCAATCGAAAGTCGGATAGTGCCAATGATAAGGCAATGGGGAAAATCAGAAAATACGCAATGTATTCCACTTCCACCTTTCTGGAGAAATGATACCAGGTGACTACCACTGCGGGAATAAAAAAGGCAATACGAATAACATAAAATAAATAAAGGGAATCACTTTCAACTGTGACTAGTTTGTTGCGGGGCGAAGCGTTACTAGCTGATTGCATGTTGGTGGAATAAAACCAAAGATAGGGTTATTCCTTACTGATCTTCCTGGTCGCTACACCCTTTCCGGTTTTCAGCTGCAAAAAATAAATCCCTGCCGGTTGGGAAGACAAATCAATATGCGTACTGGTTTGGTGGGGGAATATTGCTGCAGGAGTTATTTGTTGTCCCAAGGTATTGTAAACGGAGAGTTTCTTAATTTCTCCGTCTTTGTTTTCGATGGTGAATGAACCGGTGGATGGGTTGGGGTAGATAATTATACTTTCAGAAGATTTAGTCAGCTCTATTATTCCCAAATCGTCTGTGTCGGGCGGAGAAGTAATCTTGGCAAGGAAGATGTCCCATCCACCTGAGGTTTGAAGGTTATCAGTGTCGAAAGGACATTTGCTTGAAAAAACACCGGCCAGATAAAGGTTATGAACGGTATCGGCTATCAAGCCGTAACCGCCGTTTATCTGACCAGCCCCTCCGGCTGTTTTGGACCATTCGAAATTGCCTGCGCTGTCGTACTTGGCGAGGTAGATGTAGACATTCCCTACTGTCCCCTGGTAGCCGGTAATGTATGCGTTGGCAAGTTGGTCGGTGGCTACGGTAAAAGCATAATCATAATGAGGACCTCCTGAGCGCTTCGCCCATTTAACTTTTCCGTTTGCATCGTACTTGGCGATGAAAGCATCTTCTAGTCCCGCAGAGACGAGGGAAGTGGTATCAAATTGGATCGTGCCTGCAAAATAGCCAGCTACATAACTGCTTCCGGTTTTGTCACATGCGATAGAGGTGCCATAAGCAGGGCCGTTGCCGCCAGCTTCCTCCACCCATGCAATTTGTCCGTTTGGATAAAACTTGGAGACAAAGGTGTTGTTGGGGTTGGAACCGTTGCCGGTTACTACATAGGGACTAAAAGTGGCCGATGTTGTAAAGAGTCCGCTGGAAAGGATGTTATTTCCTGCATCGATGGTCAGACTCATGTAATAATCATCCCCTGTGCCGCCGCCCGACTTAAGCCAGAGGAGATGCCCGTTTGTTGTGTAGCTAGCCAGAAAGCCATCGTATCCACCCTTACTGATTACACTATCATTATCAAAGTGAGCAGTGTTGGAAAAGGTTCCATTTATAATCAGGTGACCCGTATGATCTATCGCAAGGAAAGATATCCCGTCAGTGCCGGTGCCTCCCATGTTTTTGGCCCAAAGCAATTGTCCATTTGGAGTGTATTTGGCCAAAAAACAATCATCTATTCCAAACGTGGTAAGTGTGTCTGAACCAAAAATGGCAGTTGTTCCGATTGAGCCGGCTACATATACATTGTTGGAGTCATCTACACACAACGCATTGCCATCATCGTTTCCACTACCACCGGCTCCTCTCACCCATAGTAAGGTTCCGCTGGAATCATATTTGGCCAGAAAAATGTCCTGACCACCGGCATTCAGCAATGTGTCGGAGCCAATGATCAGCTTGTCAGAAAAATATCCGGTAAGGTAGAGGTTACTGCTCTTATCTTGAGCCAACGTAAGCCCTACGTCGTTGGCGGTGCTTCCTGCTTTCCGTTCCCATTCCCAGGATTGAGCACGAACGGAGAATACGGCAAAAAGAGAAAAAATAAAAATGAAGCATCGTAGACATTTCGTCATAAGAACTGATTATAAATTAGCATCACTTTGATTGAAAGCTGCAATGGGGACTGCTTGCTGCTTTTTATTCCGTTTAAGACGCTACTACTCGCAGATCTCTAATTTAGATTAATAAATATATGAAAAAATGATTAGCTCGCCTGGAATTAAAGGAGCTATTTATCCGATTTGATATACAATTCCTTGTTGTTGGTTTTCTGAAAATGTTGTAACTTAAGTTCAAAGCAAATGAAAATGATCACACTTGCAGAAAGGAAGCAGATAGCCAGATTGGTTTTAACAACCGATGACCAGGTAATTATCAGAAAAATAAAGGCATTGGTGACACCCGAAGTTAAACAGAAGGAAGCTCACTTGAAAAAATACAACAGAGAATTGGCCGAAGCGGTTGCAGAAATCAAGAGTGGAAAGTACCTTACTCAAACTCAGGCGGATAATCTTTTGCAGGAGAGGGAAAGCGAGTAGCTATTCTACACCTCTACCCCCACCACCAGTATGTCATCTGTCTGCTCCAATCCCCCTTTCCAGTTTTCCATAAACTCATCCAGGTAGCGGTATTGTTCTTTCATTGGATAGTCGCGGAGTGTCAGCAAGAGCTGGCGGAATTTGCCTGTCATCAGTTTCTTGTGTCCCCGTCCAAACTGATCGACATAGCCGTCGGAAAAGAGGTAGATACGGTCGCCTGGACTGAGTTGTATCCGATGCGTAACAAAACGTTGGTCTATAGGGGTGTAACCTCCCAGAGCGGCTTTGGTTCCTTTTATTTCCTGTATCTCCGGGCTGCCGCTGCGCAGGATCCAGAGCGGACGGTAGGCTCCGGCATATTCGAGCAGGAGCTGGTCTGGAGAGTAGGCGATGAGTGCGATGTCCATGCCGTCCAAAGGCGAGCGGGTGCCCTGGCTCTGGCGCAAGGTCTTCTTCAAATGAACATTCACCTCCTGCAGGAGGTCGCTGAGGTTATCATGCAGCTGGATGGCTTCGTGCAGGAGCTCCGTGGCAATCATGCTCATAAAACCTCCCGGAACGCCGTGCCCCGTACAGTCGGCTGCGGCAAAAAAGACGCGGCTGTTTTTTACAGCATACCAGTAAAAATCTCCACTCACGATGTCCTTGGGTTTGTACAATATGAAGCTGTGAGGGAAAACAGTGAGGATGTCGCTCAAGGGAGGGAGTATGGCCGACTGAATTCCACGTGCATAGTTGATGCTGTCGGTGATATTCAATTTTTGCTCTTCTACCAGCGCTTTCTGGCTTGCAAGCAGGCGGTTGGTTTCTTTCCGTTGCTGGTTGAACCAGATAAGCAACACGGATAGCAGTAATACACCAACAGACAAAAAGAGAATGATACCAATGGTAGTCTGCTGATTGGAGATGAGCCGTGTTTTGTTGCCAAGCGATTCGCCTTGCAGAAGGAGTGCCTTGTTTTGCCAGCTCAGTTTGTTGCCCTGATTGAGTAGCAGTTTTTTCTGACTGCTGAGCCTGTCTTCCATCCCCCTCATCTCTTCTCTCAGTCCGGATAGCTGACGCAGTTCCTGTTCTAACAAGGTGCGCAGCTGATTAACCTTTTCCAGTGGCATGGTCGAATTTTCATCCCCGGCCCTGAGTGCAAGCAGGTGGGTACCCATCAGGTCAGTCAGTGTTTTTATCTCTTGCTGTTTTCGATCTTTCGCTGCCAGCAGCATTTCGTATGTACTGACGATGGAAGTAATAGGGATGCCAGGTGTCAGCAAGGTGACACCTGTAGGAAAATATTTTTCAAAAGTGGCCCTCCAGGTAGCCGGGAGTATACTTCCGGAAAACAAAGCAAATGTGTCTGTTATCCCGGTCCGGATGAGTTTGTCTTTGCAGATCGTATACCTGATTTTGTTGTCGGCATAGAAAAAAGAAATGGATGCTTTGCAGGAATCCGCTATGTTTTCTGCCATCAGCAAACATGCCGGTTCAATGAGTGGTTGGATAAGCCGGACTTTTCGCTCCGTTTCATTTCCTGCAACAATCAGCAGCTGGCAGGGAACAAGTTCCCGTGTTGACTGGATAGGGAGAACGCGTAGTTGCAAATACTTGCCTCCTTTTTCAATAGGTCCCATCCGGTTGAGCTCGGAAGTGAGTCCGTCGGCTCCCCAGATACAAAGTGTAAGCGGGTCGTATTGGGATGTGGAGTGCCAGTTCAGGGAAGCCGCCAGGAAACGGATAAAGACGGCTTTTTCGTAATCAGGAGAAGGACCTCCCGGATTCGGTTTTTGTGAGTTTGCAGTCAACACAATTCCGCCAGGATGCAGGAAAAATAAAAAAACAATGAACCAAACGGCTTTCATGTGCCAATGGTATTACAAAATTAACGCTTGCAAATCCTACAAAGTTAACTAAAATGTATGCTATAAGAAACTATTGTGTGAAATGAATAAAAATACTCAGGAGGGAAATTGCAACGTGTTTCAGTCGCCCGTTTCGTGCCGGTCGGTTTGTGTGGAGGGGGTGGAGGTAAGAATGAATTCCAGATCTTCCGGTCCCGTATTCAGGATCCGATGCCGTTGACCCGCTTGAATGTGGATTCCTTCCCCGGCTTTCACCAGAAAAACATGTCCGTCTATCTCAAAGCTGGCTTCCCCTGTTAATACAAAGAAAAATTGCTGGGCATATTGATGGAAATGCAGTTTCTCCGCTGTTGCCGGAGGCATACGTTCCTGTTTGACAGAGAGGGAAGGGGAGGTGACGTATTCCCAGCCTTCGCATTGTTCACCCCAAAAGTAATGACGAAGGGCGGTTTGTTTGGAGTAGATCATGTGTTTAAACGGGTCAAGCTGTATTTAACTTCCAAAAGGTAGGAATCCTGGTGGTTTCTTGCTCACCAAACAATTTATTATTTTTACCGCATGACTGCTACAGAAGCCCAACACCGCATAGCCGAACTGTCCAACCTGATTAACGAACACAATTACAATTACTATATTCTCGATAAGCCCACCGTGAGTGATTATGATTTCGACATGCTGCTCGAAGAACTCACCCGCCTTGAAAAAGCATATCCGGAATCGGTTTCTCCCGATTCCCCCACTCAACGGGTAGGAGGCGGGATTACCAAGGAGTTTAAAACCATACGCCATAAATACCCCATGCTTTCCCTGTCGAATACCTACAGTGAGGAAGAGTTGGCCGAGTTCGATGACCGGGTAAGTAAGACCCTCTCTTCCGGCTATGAATACGTATGTGAGCTTAAATATGACGGAGTAGCCATCGGCATCACTTATAAAGACGGTAAGTTGCACCAGGCAGTAACCCGGGGCGATGGGGAAAAAGGTGACGATGTAACTACCAATGTGCGCACCATCAAAAGTGTGCCGTTGCAGCTTAGGGGAAGCGATTATCCTGCAGAATTTGAGATTCGCGGAGAAATTGTAATGCCTCACGAGGTATTTGACGAAATAAACAAAGAACGGGAAGAGATAGGAGAAGTGCCTCTGGCCAACCCACGCAATTCCGCTTCCGGCACTTTGAAGATGCAGGACTCTGCTGTCGTGGCGAAACGAAAGCTGGATTGTTACCTCTATTTTATCCTGGGCGAAAACCTCCCTTTTCAATCGCATTACGAAAACCTGGAGGCAGCAAAGCGCTGGGGTTTCAAATTGTCTAAATACAACAAGCTGGAGAAAGACATACAAGGTGTCTTTGCTTTTATCCGCCATTGGGACAAGGCCCGTCATGACCTTCCTTTTGATATAGACGGGGTTGTCATCAAGGTAAACGGGTATGAACAACAGCGGGCCTTGGGCTTTACCGCAAAATCGCCCCGCTGGGCAATCGCCTATAAATTCAAAGCGGAACGGGTAAGCACCGAGCTTAAGTCGATTGCTTACCAGGTAGGACGTACAGGAGCCATCACCCCCGTTGCAAACTTACAACCGGTGCTGCTGGCAGGCACTACCGTAAAACGGGCATCCCTCCACAATGCCGATATCATTGCCAAGCTGGATGTACGCCTGGGTGACCAGGTTTATGTTGAAAAAGGAGGGGAGATCATTCCCAAGATTGTAGGGGTGGACTTGTCACGCCGGCCTGCCGGAGCTCCTGCCGTGCTGTTTATCACCCATTGTCCTGAGTGTAATACCTTGCTGGTGAGGGAAGAGGAGGAAGCCCAGCATTTCTGTCCGAATGACAGCGGCTGTCCCCCTCAGATCAAAGGAAGGATGGAGCATTTCACCGGGCGACGGGCCATGAATATCGACAGTCTGGGCAGCGAAACCATAGAGCTGTTGTTCAAAGCCGGGAAAGTGCATAACGTAGCCGATATCTACGACCTGACCAAGGACGACCTGCTTCCCCTGGAGCGGATGGCGGAGAAATCAGCCTCCAACCTGCTGGCTGGGATAGAAGCCTCCAAACGGATTACGTTTGAACGGGTGTTGTTTGCATTGGGAATCCGGCATGTAGGTGAAACCACGGCGAAGAAACTGGCCTATTACTTTAAGAATATTGAGGCACTTGAAAAAGCAGGGGTAGACGAACTGCTGGAAGTAGGCGATATCGGGCAGCGCATTGCCGAGAGTGTTCACGCCTTTTTTGCCGACAAAAGAAATCAGGAAATCATTCACCGCCTTCAGGAGAAAGGACTTAACTTTGCCTTGTCGGAGGAAGCTCTGGCAACTACAAGTGATAAGTTAACAGGACTGACCTTTGTGATTTCCGGTAAGTTTCATCAGATCTCCCGGGATGAACTCAAAAAACAGATAGAACAAAACGGTGGAAAGAATGCCGCATCCGTTTCGGGAAGTACCAGTTTTCTGGTGGCAGGAGAAAAGATAGGCCCGGAGAAACTGAAAAAGGCGGAAAAGCTGGGAGTTAAGATTATAGGAGAAGTGGAATTTCTTAAAATGATTCAATAAAACAGTGAGCGTCCTTGCAAATATCAAAAGCAATATAGGCGGTTATTTCCTGAAACAGGAGATGGCAGGGTTGAAGCGTGACCGCAACATGCTCAACCTGGATGAGGCACGTACCGTTGGTATCCTGTTTGAAGCAACCGATAAAGAGGAATTTGAACTGGTGAAGAAATACGTGCTTTACCTGCGCGACTTAAAGAAAAAGGTTAAAGCCATTGGCTATTTCAGCACAGGGGAAACACCTGACTTCACCTTTTCTAAACTGGAATACGATTTTTTCTCCAAGAAAGACCTTAACTGGTATAACAAACCCAGTGATAAATTCGTGAGTAATTTCATGCAGGAAGATTTTGATATCCTGCTCGACCTGAATATTCACAGTCATTTTCCCTTGCGTTACATAGCCGGAATATCGAAGGCTCGCTTTAAAGTAGGCCCCTACAAAGAAGGAGATGAAGCCATTTACGACCTGATGATAGAAGGAACCGAAGGGAAAGGAATGAAATATTTTTTAAGACAGGTAGATACTTACTTACTCATGCTCAGCGGACGAAAGTGACCCTCCCCGATACCCCCGCTCCCTGTTAACTCGTATTAATTAACCTTTAAATAGTCTCTTAACCCAACCCAACAATGTCAAAACACTCCCCTTTCATTGGTACCGGCGTGGCCGTGATCACCCCTTTTAAAACAAACGGAGCCGTTGATTTCAAGGCGCTCACCAACGTAGTCAACCACCTCGTCAAGGGTAAGGTAGAATACCTGGTCGTGCTGGGAACAACGGGTGAATCGGTGACATTGGATAAGAAGGAGAAAGAGGCTGTCATTGCACACATGGTTGAGGCCACGGCAGGACGTGTTCCGCTGGTGGTAGGAATAGGTGGGAACGATACCCGGGAAGTGGCTCACAGCATGGAAACAATGAACCTGAAAGGATACAGTGCTGTGCTTTCAGCTTCTCCTGCATACAACAAACCCAGCCAGCGTGGCATCGTGGCGCATTACAAAGTACTGGCCAAGGCATCGCCCTTGCCGGTAATGCTTTACAATGTGCCCGGACGCACGGCATCCAACCTTACTGCAGATACTACCTTGCAGCTGGCGGAAGTAAAGAACATCATTGGTATCAAAGAAGCGTCCGGTAATATGGAGCAGGTGATGAAACTGTTGAAATACCGCCCCAAAAATTTCCTTGTCATCTCGGGTGATGATAACCTGTCACTCCCGATCATCGGGTGTGGAGGAGACGGAGTCATTTCGGTAGTGGCCAATGCCTTTCCTGCAACGTTTTCGGAGATGACCCGTCAGGCGCTCCAATACAACATGAAAGAAGCCCAGCGCCTGCATTATAAACTCATTGATATCACCGACCAGCTCTTTGCCGACGGCAACCCCGGAGGCGTTAAAGCAGTCATGCAACGGATGAAACTCTGCACCGATACGGTACGTTTACCGCTCGTTCCGGTGAATGATACCGTGAGAAAGAAATTGCAGGAACTGTTGAAGACGTTTAATCCCAAGTAATTTTTGGATTTTTGAATTTAGGAATTTTTGAATTTTAAATTCCTAAATTCGAAAATTCATAAATCCCAAAATCTTTTTTCTCATGTCTTCAACACACATTTCAAACGTAGGAGGAGTCTTCATCTACTCCGAAAACCCGCAAGCCCTGGCTGACTGGTATAAAGAGCATCTCGACATGGTATTCGAAGCGATACCCGATGGCAGCGTCTTTTATGCCAGTTTCCCTTATACCGATATCGCTACCGGTAAGAAAACCAACATGGTCTGGAGCATCAATCGCTCTAAAAACCGTCCTGCTCACGCAAAAGAGAAACATTATTCTGTCAACTACCGTGTATTCGATGCCGAGAAAACGGCGGCACATCTGAGAAGCAAAGGCGTTGAAGTAAAAGGGGTGGAAACCTATCCCGAAGGCAAATTCGCCTGGTGCTCCGATCTGGAAGGCAATGCGATTGAGTTATGGGAAGATACAGGGATGATTTAAGTATTTACGGATTTAAGAATTTCTGAATTTCAAATTGGTAAATTCAGAAATTCTTAAATTCAAAAATGTTTCAGAGACTCTTCTTCAACTTCTTCCACAGCTTCACATAATTCGCTGAAGCCTCCGAGTAGGGGTACTTGTATACAATAGGAGCCAGGTATTCACCCATCTTCTCAATTTCCGAATTGTAGGGGATGGCCAGGTTGATGCATTCCGGATATTTCTTTACGAAGGCTTCCATGCTTTCGTTGTGCATATTCTTCCGGCGTTCGTACATGGAGAAAAATGGAAAGAGCTTTTTCTTGTCAAATTTCTCTTCTTTGAAGAATTCCCTTAGCTGTTCATAGGTACGAACGGAGAGTACGGTAGGGATGACCGGAACCAGGATGGCATCGGCATTTTCAAACAAGTTTTCCGAAACAGCAGTGATGCTGGGAGGGCAATCGATGAAAACATAGTCGTACTGTTTCTTAACCGGACTGAAGAGCTTGCTCAGCCACATATCACTCTTCTTCATGCTGTGCAGGAAATGATCCAGTTTGCGGTATTTGCTGTCGGCCGGGAGAATGTCGAGATTCGTAAACTCCGTTTCCCGGATAGCGCTTTCTATTGATTTGCCGCCAAACAGTATTTTACCTGCACCGCCTTCGAAGGACGGTTTGATTTTAAAATAAAAGGAACTGGCTCCCTGCGGGTCAATATCCATCAACAACACTTTGTTCCCTTCTGCAGCGGCGGCATAAGCCATGTTAACAGCCGTAGCGGTTTTTCCAACCCCTCCTTTGATATGATATACGGCTATAATTTTCATGTAACAGTCCTTTATACAAAAATATCGATATAATAGGTAAATGCAAACAGATTCAGGGTTTAGTTGCCACGGCCTTCAGGCCGTGGATACATTAGTAAGCGCATTTTATTTATTTGACGGATGATTCAGAACGCGAGGTAGTAATCCTTTGTCAGCTCTTTGTACTCTTCCGTATAGCTGTGGCGCTCGTCTTTCTCGATGACGATGGTTTCTTCGGAAAAGGAACTGGGAGAAAATTCAAACTGCATGAGCTGGCGCTTTTCGGTTTCTTTGTCCGTCCGCGTACGTACCCGCAAGAGTTTGCTCAGGTGTAATCCCCGCTCCTTTGCGAGTTCCCTTAAAATAGAAGCTTCCTTAAAGGGGAGAATCACAGAAAACTTACCTTTCTTGTCCAGCAAACGAATCACACTGTCCAGCAGCTCGCTGTAGGGGAGCAGGTCGGCATGTCGGGCAGTGGTGCGTTCCAGTCCGTTGGCTTTGGAGGAATCTACGAAATAAGGTGGGTTGCTAACAATGAGCTCATAGCGGGTAGTGGTTTCTTCCGAATATTCCTGAAGGCTGTGGTGCAGGATTCTTACCCGCTCGGGCCAGGGACTGAGCCGTACATTTTCTTCGGCCTGTAAACAAGCCAGGTCGTCAATGTCTATCCCGTCAATAAGGGCTTCTGTGCGTTGTGCCAGCATCAGGGCGATCACCCCGGTGCCGGTGCCGATATCCAGTATTCGTTTCGCTCCGTTGGGCTTTACCCAGGCTCCCAGCAGTACCGCATCGGTACCCACTTTCATGGCGCATTTGTCTTGGCGGATGATAAACTGCTTAAAGGCAAAGTGCTGGTTAGACATAAAAAGGTATTACGAAGTCATGCTTGGCTTTGGGTATGTATAGCTAAGTTAAACTAAAATCGGTAAAAAGGAAAGAGATTAGAGAGAATAGGAGTTTACTCTTCTTCATCGGCAGGGGCCGACAGGTAGATGTCTATCAGACCAGGAGGGGTGCGGAGAAGGACAGTTTTCAGGTCACGGTTTACCTGCAGGAGGATGTCTTTGACGGCAGGAATAAGGATTTCCCGTCCGTTCTTAGTGATGCGGAACACCTGTTGCATGGGCAGGTCAAGCACCTCTTCTATCGGTCCTAGTTCACCTGCTTCTTCATCACTGGCTATAAAGCCCACCACTTCATGGGCAAAAAACTGAGTTTCTCCGGCTTGAGGGAGGTCGGACGACTGAAGGGAAACTTCCCTTTGCACAAATGCCGAAGCACTGGCTTTGTCATCAATGCCTTCCAGACTTAAGATAAGTACATTCTTATCCGCATCAAAGGAAAAGCTGTTGACGAAGTAGGGCACCAGCCCTCCACCGGGATTGACAAAGAAGGTTTCGAAAGTATAGGAGCGGAATAATTCGGGTTCATACAGGGAAAGGAGTAATTCTCCCTTTACTCCATGTACCCGTAACACTTTTCCTGCTTTGTAATAGTCGTCTTTACTCACCCGACAAAACTAGCGATTTTTTGCGGGTTCTGACCCAGCTCGCTGGGAGCGTGTTGACTTCAGCGAATGATATTGCAGTGCCCGATGTATTCGTGTTTATTATGAAATACATCTTTTAATACAACCTTCCAGACATAGGTATCAATCTGGGCGATATTTTCTCCGTGGTTGGCACGTCCATCCCAGCCTTCTCCCCATACATGGGTCTCAAACATCAGGTTGCCCCAGCGGTCGAACATGATCAGGTCATAGTTGTTCGGATCAATGCCTACGCCATAAGGCATCCACACATCATTTTTACCATCTCCATTCGGAGTGAAGGTATTGGGCGCAAAAAAGGTAAAGTAAGGTTCGATACATACAGGCTTGGTGATTTGATCCGTACACCCATCTGCCGCAACGATATGGAGCGTTACATTGAAACAACCGGTATCCAGATAGCTGTGATTGGGGTTCTGGAGGAAAGAAGCGGAATCGCCGGGATCTCCGAAGGTCCAGGTCCAGCTCACCGGAGAGCCGGTACTCTCATCTGTAAAGGTGATGAGGGGATCGAGAATGGTAGTGGGTTGGGGACCAGCTGTGAAATCAGCCACCGGGTAGGGCAAGACTTTTACCGTGTCTTTGAGTGAGGCAGCACCCGGGCATCCGTTGATATCGGTCATCGTGTAAGTGATCGTATAGGTATTCTGTGTGGGGTAGCAATGATGTGCGGTATTGCAGCCAGTAGCACTTGTCCCATCCCCGAATGTCCAGGTGGCTGTGAAGCAGGCAGGAGTAGAGATAGCGGTAAAGGTGAGGCAATCAGGACCGCAAACAACAGAATCTTTAGAGGTTATCTTCACCACAGGTGCCGGGAAGACGGTAACGGTAACCTTATCAGAATCGGTAGGCGTACCACAGTTGTCTGACACAATCACGGTATAAGTGGTGGTAACAGTTGGGTTCGCAACCGGATTCGGAATGCCGGGATTTGATAACCCGGTAGCAGGTGTCCAGAGATAGGAATACGGTCCTCCGTTGCCTCCTGATCCCACCGCACCCAGCTGAGCGCTTCCTCCGGGACAAATGGATTTCGTTCCGCTTGCAATAACTTCCAGTGCAGGGTTCACGGTGATTTTTTCTTGTGCGATAACCGTGCATCCATGTGTATCAGTTACCAGCACCGTATAAGTGGTTGTGACCAATGGACAAACATGCACTGCGGTAGCGGTGCCGTTGAGCGACCAGGAATACAGGTAACCCGGCGTACCTCCAGCGCCTTGTGCAACGAGGTTTGTACAACCTGTCAGGCAGATGGTAGAAGGGGAGGTTGAAGTGGAGAGCAAGGGTGGCTGAAGAATGGTTGTTTTCAAATGATTCGTACAACCCGCTGAGTCGGTAACAGTACAGGTATAGGTGCCGGCTCCCAGACCGGTAGCAGTAGGAGTGGTCTGACCGGAAGGGATCCACTGATACGTATATGCCGGAAATCCCCCGCTTGCCGATACCGTTGCCTGTCCGTCTTTACGTCCGAAGCAGGTGACATTGCGGGTTGAATCGAGCACGATATTTACTCCAGGTAGATTCGGGACGATGTTGTGGATGGAATCGGCACAATGATTTGCATCGTGAATGAGCAAGGTGTAGTTTCCGGCAGCAAGACCGGATGCAAAGTTGCTGCTTCCTCCTGTGGGAGTCCAGGTATAGGTATACCCCGGAGTTCCTCCGCTGACTGTTGCAGAATCTTTTCCATCGGGTTTGCCGCAATGCGAGGGTGTGGATTGAATTGTCAGTGCCAGCGCAGTAGGTTGTCCTATGGTGATCGTATCGGTTGCTTTACACCCGTGTGCATCTGTTACGGTTGCGGTGTAGGTGCCGGCACATACGCCGGTACAACTCGCCAGCTGACAGCCGGAACTCCAGCTATACACATAAGGCAGCGTACCCCCGCCACGTACAGGAACACAAATTAAGCCTCCGTTGCAAATACCGTTACAGGTCGCATTTGTTCCCGAAGCGGTGAGTGAAAGCAAAGCAGGCTGGTTGATGACCACCACCGTCGGCACTGCACAACCCTTGCTGTCGGTGGTGGTACAGGTATACGTACCAGCAGCAAGGCCTGTTGCGGCAGGGTTGGTGTCGGTGTTCGGACTCCAGGAATATGCCAGCGGAGTGGATCCTCCAGTAGCCGTTATTGTCGCCGAGCCATCACTCAATCCGAAACAGGTCACATCTGTAGTAACTGCACTGGCGGATGGTCCTCCCGGCTGAGTCACCACCACGGTGGCTGTTGCAGGGCAGGTCACATTGGGGGTGGTCACTGTTAATACATAAGTGCCTCCATTGAGTCCCGTAATGGCATTGGTACCTTGACCGGTTGGATTACCCGGGCTCCAGCTATAAGTATAAGGTGTTTGTCCTCCTGTGACCGTAGCCGTAACGGTACCATCCCCCCCGGGAGAACAGGTTGCAGGCGTACTGGTAAGCGTAATGGTGGGTGCCCCGGGTGGTTGCGTGATGGTGGCTGTACCGGTGGTGGTGCATCCATCCTTTGTTGTGATCGTCACTACATAGGTTCCTGCTCCGAGTCCTGTAGCCGTGGCATTGGTGCCGCCGGACGGAGACCAGGCATATGTATAGGGAGCATCGCCTGCCGTGACAGTAGCGGTGGCTGTTCCATCGTGACCGGGGCTGCACGTGGCGTTGGTAGAGGTTACGGTGACAACCGGGTTTGGATAAAAGGCAATGGTTGTATCAATGGTATACGAACATCCGGGAGCTTGCGTGACAGTAATCTCGTAAGTCCCGGCCGCATTGATGGTAACCGACTGGCCCGTGGTAGAACCGACTATGCCTGAGCCTCCGGGAGGGACGGTTGTCCAGGAATACGTTCCTGTTCCTGCACCGGGAGCGGTAAGCGTAACGCTGCCTCCTGCGCAAACCTCGGGAGAGGAAGAGAGCACTTCTACCGGTCCGCATGACGCATCGACATAGGCATAACCGAAATGCCCGCCCAGTGTGCAGCCTGCAGCAGAGAACCGGATCGTGACATTCTGATTGATGTAATTTTTTAAGTTCAGAGAATTGGCTGTCCAGTTAGAATAATATACCTGTGATCCTGCAGAAGAGGCCTTTTGAGAAACAAACATACCGGTAGGAATGGAAACCGAGTCAGACTCCACATAATATTGCAGGCAGGGGATAGGGTTTCCTGATTTATCCAGCACTTCAGCACGGAAATAGGGACATTGCGTGGCAGTATGTCCACCGGATGTCTGTTCCAGAATTACGACATACTTATAGGTGAACATCGCATTTGCCGGGGTTACCATAAAGGTCTGTTGCAGAAATTCCCCGTTTGAAAACCCGGGTGCAGAGCTGGCATTCCCGGTACAGTTCAAAGGCACACCGTTGACGATTATAATGGAGCCGTTGTTCATGTTATAGTTCTCACCTCCCAGTCTTACGGCCCACGTTCCTCCTCCCGGGTCGACCATGGGAAGAAGCGAATACGGATCTGTTCCGGTGTTGACCAGGGTATGCGCTGAGCAGCTTGTTTCGGCAGAATTGGCTCCCAGCGTGGAAATGCCGGCGGTTGTTTGGGTAAGAGCAAGCGTGGAATTGGTATTGTAACCGATGCCTCCGGTCCACCCGGTGTAATTGCCGTTTTCGAAATCCAGGTTATTGCAAGTGGAAGTGAGAACCGGATTGACAGGCAATGACCGGTGTGTGCTCAGGGAGTGACCCAGATTGTATTTGTGCTCTACAAACTCCACTTCCCTCGCATGCAGATATCCTGGCATATCCGACAGGCTGATCTTTGCTGCCATTGCAGCCGTATAATGAGCGTGCTCGTCGAACCCTTCCAAAGTGTCCCCTTTGAAAAAAATATAATCATCAGATACCTGAGCATGTCCTGCAATGCCGACGACGAGGAATAACAATAGGGAGTAAAGTTGTTTTGTCATGTGATGAGTTTATCTGTGTGGAAAATGGTTTAAGTTTGTGTGAACGGCAAAAGGTGTTTAAAATAATTGGTCACTAGGTATTCGGAGGACACGTTAGGCTTGCTCCGGCATGTCCGAACTAGAAATAAAATAATGGAAACAGCTCAGCTATGTAAAAGCCGGTTGGTATTCGTTCAAAACAGTTCTGCCGCGAAAAAAGGCGGATCCGATTTTGGATTTCCATTGGAGAATAAATACAAGCCAAGCTTCAATCGCGGGAAATTGATTCACTCAGCACACCAAAAATGTAACAGCGCCACAATGTAGCGTATGTCAAAGCGGAGTAATAACCATAATTGTCAGATAATATAAGGATTCAATTACCTGTATAATCGTCTTTTATTTATATAGTATTTTGAATATGAGATATTTATGAATACACGATTTAGCTTGTTCGATTAAGTCTACAAACCGCTTGTTGAAACATTTCAGGGTGGGGGGATGGGCTATCTGACCGGCCGGAACTCTTGGTTCTTTAGGACAAATTGGTGTTGGCCGATACGGACAATCACCATCCGGATCCGGATGATAACGATCCGGTTTAGGACAGTATCATTCCGGTTCCGGATAATAACGATCCGGTTCAGGACAATATCATTCCGGTTTCGGATAACAACGATCCGATGACGGACTGTAACGATCCGGTTTCGGACAATATCATTCCGGATCCAGAAAATAACGATCCGGTTCCGGACAGTATCAATCCGGTTCCGGATAATAACGATCCTGTTTCAGATAATATCATTCCTGTGTCGGATTGCAACGATCCGGTTCCGGATAGTATCATTCCGGTGCAGGATAGCAACGATCCGGAACCGGACAATGATTGTTGCGTGTGGCTGATTGTTGGTATCTCTTCTCCGATCTGCATGGGCTTTGTCAATCTTGACAGGTTACTATAAGAAGATGACCTTTTCCTAAAGGAAAAGGTCATGAATGTCTAGGAAGATGACGTAAGGCTAAAGGAAAAGGTCATGATTGTTTAGGAAGATGACGTAAGGCTAAAGGAAAAGGTTATGATTCTCTAAGAAGATGACGTAAGGCTAAAGGAAATGGTTGTCTTCTTAGAGATAATTGTCACGATTGTTCCGGAGGAGCTTTATAGAATAAAAATAAAAAAACACCGCCTCGTTTCCAAGGCGGTGTTTTGTATAAGAAGATAGGAGGTATTAAGCCTCTGTATTTTCAGCTGGTGTTTCAGCAGCAGCTTCAGGAGCAGCTGTTTCAGGAGCCGCAGCTTCTGCAACCGGAGCTTCTTCAGCAGGAGGAGGTGTGTTCTTGATCAGGATCTGAGCTGCTTTGGCTTCTTTCGCCTTCACTTCGGCAGCCAGACGCTTGGTATACGCTTCTTTCTGTGCACCGCTCAGCTTGTCTACCTTGGTTTGGATCTTAGCATCTTTTTCAGCCACCCATTTGTTGAACTTGGCATCTGCAACTTCTTGAGTAACAGCACCTTTGTTCACACCAATCTGGAGGTGATTTTTGTACATGACTCCTTTGTAAGAAAGGATGGCACGGCAGGTATCGGTGGGTTGAGCACCGTTTCCTAACCAGGTCATCGCCTTTTCAAAGTCGAGATCAATGGTAGCAGGGTTTGTAGTTGGGTTGTACGTGCCTATTTTCTCGATAAACTTTCCGTCTCTCGGTGCACGACCGTCCGCAATTACAATGTGGAAGAACGCTTTCGCCTTCTTACCGTGACGTTGTAATCTGATTTTTACTGGCATCTTGTTGGTTTTTAATTAGTTATTGTGTACATCCCATTTTTGGGACTGCGAATATCGTAATAATTATCGGATCTGCAAGGCCAAACGCCTGATTTTAAGCCCTATTTGTTTTGAATGATAAATTAGCATTATCTTAGCGCCCAAATCATCAAAATCTTCGATAAGTGGAAAGTAAACCGAATTATTTCCTAATCCCAACAGATTTTACGGAACAAACATATATAGCGTTGGAGCAAAGTTATAACCTGGCTCGTTTCCACAATGCCCGTCTGCTATTGCTGAACATTGCCGATGAGTCGGATTCTTATTCCCGTAAGAAGCTGGAAGACATGGCCATTAAGGCCCGGAAAGAATCCGGACTGACTGTTGAAACCATGATCAAACGTGGGAATATATATACTGAAATAGAAAAACTGGCAGATGCTATCGAGCCTAAAATGATTGTACTCGGTCTGGAATCCAAGATAGGTTTTGATAAACTCCTTGGCCCCAGCGCCTTCCGCCTCATCCGCGAATCCCGCTACCCGGTGCTGACCATTCGTGGTAAAGTACATAAGAAAGGATGTGAAAACATTCTGCTTCCGCTTGACTTGACTAAAGAAACGCGCGAGAAAGTATCTAAGGCTCTGGAACTTGCTAAAGATTACGGTGCCAATATCCGTATCGTTTCTGTACTGAGCTCTACCAAGGAACGGGATGAAAATAAACTGATGGCTTATTCCAATCAGGTACGTGATTATATAAAGAAATCCGGTGTAAAAACTTCTATCCGTACACTCCGCGGAAAAGACGTCCCTAAAATGGTGCTTAACTACGGTTACAGCATTGATGCCGATCTGATCCTCATTATGAGTAAGGCCGAACTGAACCTGCGCGAATTTTTTATCGGAACCGTAGCTCAACGCCTTATCAATGAATCGAATATTCCTGTGTTGAGCATCCGCCCTACCGTGAAAGTGGTGACTGGCTCAGTCCTCGGTTCCTGATTCTCCTAACTGCTATCTTCTTGAAAAAAGGATGTTGAAAATTGCTGACAACATCCTTTTTTTATTTTTCTGACCTTGGCTAACTTTAAGGGTTGTTAAAGTCGCAGTTCAGCGGCTTTTCCCTTATCTGCTACGCCTCATCCATGCCTACATTTTCGCACCTACACGTTCATACCCAGTTTTCCCTGCTCGACGGAGCAGCGGATATTTCTACCTTATATAAGAAAGCTGTCAACGATGGCATGCGTGGACTGGCCATTACCGATCACGGCAACATGTTTGGTGCCTTTAAATTTGTTGCAGAAGCCGGCAAACACAATACTCCCGATAACCCGAACAAGATCAAGCCGATTGTCGGGTGTGAATTCTACGTGGTGGAAAACCGGCACAAGCATCAGTTTACAAAGGAAGATAAGGACGTACGCCGTCACCAGCTCCTGCTTTCCAAAGATGCCGAAGGATATCGCAACCTGGTGAAGCTTTGTTCCCTTGGTTATATGGAAGGGCTTTATGGCAAATACCCGCGTATTGATAAGGAACTGATTTTGCAATACCACAAAGGCCTCATCGCTACCACCTGCTGTCTGGGTGCTTCGGTGCCACAGACGATTTTGCGCAAAGGAGAAGACGAAGGAGAGAAGGAGTTTAAATGGTGGCTCGACCTGTTTGGGGAAGACTATTACGTAGAACTACAGCGCCACGACATTCCCGAACAAAATACGGTGAATGAAGTGTTGCTTCGATTTGCATTGAAGCACAACGTTAAAATTATCGCCTCCAACGATTCGCATTACGTGGATCAGGCAGATTCCAATGCGCACGATATTTTGCTTTGCATCAATACCGGTGAAAAACAAAGTACCCCCACGATGAAGGAATTCAGCGATGAGGAAGGATTCTCCAAAGGCAAGCGGTTTGCCTTCTACAATAACCAGTTTTATTTTAAGACGACTGCGGAGATGAATGCCTTGTTCAGCGACATCCCCGGCGCCATTGACAATACAAATGAGATTGTAGACAAGATCACTCCGCTCAAACTCAAGCAGGATATTCTGCTGCCTCACTTTAAAATCCCCGAAGGCTTCACCTCTCAGGATGAGTATCTGAAAGACATGACCTACAAAGGGGCCAAAGAACGATACCGGGACCTGACGCCGGAGATTGAAGACCGTATCAAGTTCGAACTTTTTACCATCAGTACGATGGGCTTTGCCGGTTACTTTCTGATTGTGGCCGACTTTATCAAGGCAGGAAGAGATATCGGAGTGCTGATCGGTCCGGGTCGTGGTTCGGCTGCAGGGTCCGCCGTGGCCTATTGCATCGGCATCACCAACATCGATCCGATCAAATACAATTTACTGTTTGAGCGATTCCTGAATCCCGACCGTAAGAGTATGCCCGATATTGATACGGACTTCGATGACGAAGGCCGTCAGAAAGTGATTGACTACGTGGTAGAAAAATACGGACGTAACCAGGTGGCACAGATTGTCACATACGGCACCATGGCCGCCAAGATGAGTATCAAGGATGTGGCCCGCGTGCTGGATCTGCCCTTGCCCGACTCCAACGCACTGGCCAAACTCGTACCCGAACGTCCGGGTATAGAACTCAAACGTCTGATCACTGCTCCGCTCACCGGAGAAAAAAGTCTGGAAGAAAAAGAAGGACTGAGCAAGGAGGAGATGGACGATGTAAAAAAACTCCGGAGTATTCACCAGGGAACGGACATACAGGCCCATGTACTCAAAGAAGCCCTTATCCTGGAAGGATCGGTGCGTGGCACCGGTATCCATGCCGCCGGCATCATCATTGCTCCGAAAGATCTGACCGAGATCATTCCCATCTGCACCTCCAAGGACAGTACCCTGCTCATTACCCAATATGATGGGAAGGTGATTGAAGATGCCGGTGTGATCAAGATGGACTTTCTGGGTCTCAAAACGCTTACCATCATTCGGGATGCGTTGAGACTCATCAAGCAGAATCACGGAGTGGAAATAAATATTGATACCATTCCGCTGGATGACAAGAAAACATTAGAGCTCTATCAACGGGGGGAGACCAACGGAACGTTTCAGTTCGAGTCGCCCGGAATGCAGAAACACCTTATTGCACTGAGGCCGGACAAGTTCGAGGATCTTATTGCCATGAATGCCTTGTATCGTCCGGGACCAATTGAATACATTCCCAATTTCATCGCACGTAAGCACGGAAGAGAAGCCATCAGCTACGACCTTCCTGAAATGAAGGAATACCTGGAAGATACTTACGGCATCACTGTTTATCAGGAGCAGGTGATGTTGCTTTCTCAAAAACTTGCCGGCTTTACCAAGGGCGATGCCGATGTGCTGCGTAAAGCCATGGGTAAGAAAGACAAGGCCACGCTGGACAAAATGAAGTACAAGTTTGTGGAAGGTATCCGCAAGAAAGGGATGGATGAAAAAATTGCGGAGAAGGTATGGGTGGACTGGGAAGCCTTTGCACAATACGCTTTCAACAAATCGCACTCTACCTGTTATGCTTTTGTGGCTTTTCAGACGGCCTTCCTTAAGGCACACTATCCAGCCGAGTATATGGCATCGGTACTGACCCATAACCTGAGTAATATTGACAAGATTACCTTCTTTATGGAGGAAGCCAAACGCATGGGCATACCTGTGCTTGGGCCGGATGTAAATGAGAGTGAATACCAGTTTGCCGTTAACAAGCGGGGGCAGATCCGCTTTGGATTGGGAGCAGTGAAAGGAGTAGGGGAGGCGGCGGTGATTTCTCTGGTAGAGGAACGTACAGCCAATGGTCCTTATTCCAGTGTGTTTGATCTGGTCAGACGAATTAACCTGAGGGCGGCAAACAAAAAGACCTTCGAGAGTCTGGCATATGCCGGAGGCTTCGACTCGTTCGACACCATACACCGCGCCACTTATTTCACAGCAGATCCTGACGGAGCCACCTTTCTGGAAAAGATGATACGCTACGGTAACTCCCACCAGGAAAACCTGAACTCCAGTCAGCATTCCCTCTTTGGTGATGATGCCGGAGAAGGTGCTGAAATGCCGGAACCCAAGTTCCCCGTGGTAGAGCCCTGGGACAGCCTGGTGAAGCTGAAGTTTGAGAAAGACGTGATCGGGTTTTACATCTCCGGTCACCCACTCGATAATTACAAAATAGAGCTGAATAATTTTTGTCAGAACAAAGTGTCTGACCTGAAAGATATGGCCCGGTTTAAGAACCGCGACCTCTCCATCGGTGCCATGATTACTTCTGTTACTCACCGCACCACCAAGACCGGCAAACCTTTCATGATCTTCACCATAGAAGATTATACCGACTCGTTTGAAGTAGCCTTGTTTGGCGATAATTACCAGGCCTTCCGTACCTCCATTCTGGCAGGCGACCTGGTGTATTTGAAAGGAAAAATAGGAGAACGTTTCGGACAGGCCGATAACCTGGAACTGAAAGTGAATTCAATACAGCTTTTATCCACCTTGCGTGATAAGCTCGCTAAAAGCCTGACGATACAACTCAATCTGCCCGATGTGTCGGATACTTTTATTGAGAAGCTGAACGAGCTGCTGCTGATCAATTCCAAACAGGATCATCCCAAAAATTGCACCCTGAAGTTTAAAGTAAACGACATGGAAGAAAACCTGTCGGTCGATCTGCTTTCACGTAAAGTAAAGATAAATCCCGACAATGAATTCCTGAACACATTGACCACACTGGGTGCTGCCGGATATAAACTGAATTGAGCGCTGTCAGGCAAACAATTTAGTTCGCCTTTGCAGCAGCAGCAACTTTGCTAAGGATGACTTCTTCTTTCTTGTAAATGACATTACGTTCCTTCAGGTAATTCAGGAAGAAATGAAAGCAAGGCTCATGTTTTCCAACCAGTTCCGGAGGAAACACGCCCTTTTCATTGAAGAGGCCCTCTAAAAACAGATTGACGGCAGCGGTGGCTGTATAGCCTGTTGTACGCGCCATGGAAGAAGTTTGCGTTGCGGCATCGTATTCATCGAATAGATGATAGGTTATCTTTTTCTCTACACCCATATCGGTTCCCTGCACAGTCACACGCATCACGGTAATTTCTTCTTCCGTTTCCCCCAGTTTCCATTCGCTGAACAAAATCTTGGAAGTAAACTCCAGTGGAATGACATCTACTCCGTTTATTTTCACCGGCTGCTTACTCAGGAACCCCGAGTCGCGCAAGGCGAGTACTTTTTCAATGTGACCGGGATACCTCAATGTTTTTTCTTTCATATTGGGAATATGAGGCATGGTATGTATGATGGAGCGAAGGCCGTCTGAATTAAACGATTCAAGGGTACCCACACCTTTCATTTCCACATGTTCGATATCACTCATGGCCGGTTTGGTAATTACCTGACTATTCTCCACATAGCGGGCAGGGCGGGTATATTCTTCAATCACATCCACCGGTGAAAAAGGAGCTTTGTAATTGAATGGCCATTTTTTGACTTTAGGCAGTCCCCCTACGAGGCATTCAAAATCGGTGAGTTTCATCTTTGCATTGTAGTAACCCAGGATGATATTGTCCATGCCAGGAGCTACACCGCAATCGGTAATGGCGGTGACACCGTGTTGTTTGGCAAGTTCGTTCAGTTCGAATACATCTTCCGGAAAGAAAGAAATATCCACCACGTTTTTTCCGGATTCGATGATTGTTTTAAGGGTCTGAAAGCCCATAAAGCCGGGAACGGCACATACCACCATATCGAAAGGGGCCAGGGTACTTTTCAGTAAGCCCGAATTGCGGGCGTCCAACGCAACGGTTTGTATTTTGGGATTCTTTCTTTTCAATCCAGCCAGTGCATTTTCACTCAGATCGGCCACGGTGACAGTGTGTTTTTTTGCAAGATCCAATGCCATGGCACTTCCCACCATGCCGGCGCCCAATACGATAATAGTACTCATAGGATGATTGTTAAAGTAGGTTGATAGTTGGTGAAATTAAGGATTAAAAGTAAGGCAAATACCCAAGAGATCAAAAGATTGGGTGTGAATCATTGGATCTTGATATACAGTCGGATAGGTGTCAGATATTTTTGAAGTGGAATTTTTGAAAGTGTATCTTTATCCGGTCTTAAATAGCCGAATGATTTCGGATGAATATGAAAAACAAACCGGCCTTTAAGGAGGCTTTACTGTTCTGGATAAAGCTGGGGTTTATCAGTTTCGGAGGCCCTGCCGGTCAAATTTCTTTGATGCACCAGTACCTGGTTGAGAAAAAGAAATGGATTTCCAATTCCCGCTTTCTGCATGCGATGAACTATTGTATGCTCTTGCCAGGTCCGGAAGCCCAGCAGCTGGCCACCTATTCGGGGTGGCTGTTGCACGGGACACGTGGTGGTTTGCTGGCCGGAATTTTCTTCATCCTTCCTTCCATCTTTATGTTGCTGCTCCTCAGCATTGCTTATGTGCTCTTCGGGCACATTCCCTGGTTTCAGGCTTTGTTTGAAGGTTTAAAGCCTGCTGTGATAGCCATTGTGATCGCGGCCCTTTTAAAAATCGGGAAAAAGGCCCTGAAGTCATCCTTGCACCTGGTAATCGCTTTCCTGAGTTTTGCCTGTATATTCTTTTTGAATATTCCTTTTCCCCTCATTATCCTAGGGACCCTTGCTCTGGCAATTGTCCTGCATTTCGTAGCTCCTGCCTGGCTCGGAACTGATCAGGTCAAAGACGAGGCGGAGGTGGAAGTGGAAGAAGAAGCTGCTTATTATATCAATTCAAGTCATACCGATGCTGCTTATCGTTTTAAACCAGGTCGGTTTCTTCGCATATCCCTGCTGGCGCTGCTTTGCTGGTTATTACCATTTGGTCTGTATGTGATTTGTTTTTCTGATCCCGCTTTTTGGAGAGAACTATCCTTGTTTTTTACAAAAGCAGCCTTTGTCACCTTCAGCGGAGCCTATGCCGTATTGCCCTATGTGGCACAGGTAAGTGTGGAGAAATTCCATTGGCTGACAGCTTCTCAGATGATGGATGGACTGGCTTTGGGCGAAACGACACCGGGACCAT
>Ga0206898_10004_pt1 | contig 72840 bp, 69 predicted proteins | sample Alteio_BWOrgHeat_50_FD_153237 | JGI IMG/M metagenome (GOLD analysis project Ga0206898, IMG submission 153237) | Enriched cells from forest soil in Barre Woods Harvard Forest LTER site, Petersham, Massachusetts, United States -... | ecosystem: Environmental > Terrestrial > Soil > Temperate forest >...
ATCTTCGGCAGTGGGATAATAAGCCGTTTTTTTGTCTATGGACCATGGTCCATGGACCATAGTCGCTTTAGCTTCATAAAAATCTTTCCCTATAAAGATGCGTTCATCAGCATCCGTTTCCATTGCCTTTTTTATCACTGCTGCATGTTCTTCTTCGGACTCATCGCCCAGCTCAAACATATCACCCAGGATTAAAACTTTTTTGCCGGCATCCATTTTACCGATATTCTCAATAGCCACAGCCATGCTGCTGGGGTTGGCATTGTAGTAATCGCAAATGAGCGTATTGGTGGCAGTTTGTACAATTTGCGAGCGATTGTTTTTGGGCTGATAGCCTTCCACACCGGTCTTTATTTCTTCGTCTGTCAACCCAAAATAAGCGCCTATGCATATAGCGGCCAGGGCATTATAAAAATTATAGGCCCCTGTAACTTGCGTGTCCAGTTGCTGACTTTCAATACTGTTGTACCTCCGCCATGATAACGACAGGAAAGGCGAATTGCCGGTGATAGCGCCGCTTACAAAATCGAAATTGTAATGACTGCCATAGCTGATTGCTCCTTCCATATCCCGTTCATTTTTCATTTGCTGCAGCTCTGCATCGTCGCCGTTTATAAAAAGGATATCGCGGTTGGCTTTCAGGTAATTGTACAATTCGCCTTTGCCTTTTTTTACTCCTTCAAATCCGCCGAAGCCTTCCAGGTGTGCCTTGCCCACATTGGTGATTAACCCGTGTGAGGGCTGCGCGATGGTACATAGCAATTCGATCTCCTTCTGGTGATTGGCGCCCATCTCGATAACCGCCATTTCATGCGAATCATCAATTGACAAAATAGTGAGCGGTACGCCGATATGGTTATTTAAATTGCCTTGTGTAGCCAGGGTTTTAAACCGTTGCGATAAAACCGCATTGATGAGTTCCTTGGTGGTAGTTTTCCCATTGGTGCCGGTAAGGCCAATAACCGGGATACCCAATTGACTGCGATGATACCGCGCCAAATCTTGGAGAGTCATTAATACATCATCAACCAAAATACATTTTTCCCCCGACTGGTATGCCGGATTATCAATAACAGCATAAGCCGCACCCGCTTCAATAGCTTGCTGAGCAAATGTATTGGCATCAAACTTATCGCCCTTCAAAGCAAAAAACAGGCTGCCCGCGGTTATTTTGCGGGTATCGGTACTGATCAGCGGATGCTCAAGAAAAATTTCGTAAAGGGTTTGAGTTGTCATTTTTTATTAACTGCTGCTCGTGCAAGTTTTTTGTTTTATAGTTTTTCATATTTAAATCATCCCCACTTTCCTCATCCATGCAATTACAGCCCTGATTTCGCCATAACTGTATTCTTCTCCTAATACCTCTTTTAGCGGCGAAAGTTTTTCGGCGCCGTAACTTTCTACAATATTCTGTATTTTCAGTTTCTTTTCTTCGGTTACAAATGCCGAAACATCCAAGGCGCCGGTGTAAATATAATAACTCAAATGCCCCTCAATGGTTGTTGTCGCCAGGCCTCTTTCGGCGGCAATTTCGTCAATGGTTTTGCCGGCTTTGTAAAGGGTGAATGTTTCAAAAGCGGTGTTGCCTGACCTGTTTGCGCCGGCCTTCTTTTCGGCCCGGGGTTTCCTTTCGCGTTTGGTCGTTTTTTGCTTCATCCGCGAGTTTAAATCCCGTTTTTGGCAATAGCTTTTTATGGGTTGTAAAAACTCACGTCCGTACCGCGCCAGTTTTACATCACCAAAGCCGGAGATGAGCCGCAATTCGTCCAAACTTTGGGGCAGGTAGGTAGTCATTTCCAGCAGTGTGGCGTCGGACAGGATAATATATGCAGGCACGTTTTCATGCAGCGCTATATCCCTGCGGATGTCTTTCAACTCGGTCAGCAATTCCGCTTCAAAAGGCAGCGCTTCGGCAGGCTGATGGTGTTCTTCGGTTATTTGTGATTCAACCAGTTCAACTTTTTCCAGTCCTTTTAATACGGCTTCGCTTTTGGGGCCGAGGTGCAGGACGGAGTACCCATCATCCGTAACGCGCAGGTAATCCATGCTGGTGAGTTCACGTATATATCTCAGCCATTCTGCTTTGCTGATGTCCTGGCCAATGCCGTATGTTTTGAGTTGTTTATGTTCTTCCCATATTTTTTCGCTTCGCGACCCTCGTAAAAAGTCGACTACATAATTGGCGCCAAATCTTTCCTTTAATCGTGCTACTGCCGATAACGCTTTTTGGGCGATGAGCGTACCATCAAATTTTTTAAACTCCGTTAAGCAAAAATCGCAGGACCCGCAGCCCGGCGGAAAATCCTCGTCAAAATAGTGAAGCAAAAATTGTCGGCGACAGGCGTGCAGCTGGCAATAGCGCACCATATCGTCCAGCTTCTTCAGCATAATTTTGCTTTGCTCGGGATTGTCCTCAACCATCGCAAATTGCTTCAGCTTAATGGCATCGCCGGGCGAGTACAGCAGCATCGCATCCGATGGTAAACCATCGCGCCCCGCGCGGCCGGTCTCCTGGTAATAGCCTTCGATGTTTTTGGGCATATCCACATGCACCACGTAGCGCACGTTTGATTTATTGATACCCATGCCAAAAGCAATGGTGGCTACAATAATTTTTACATCATCGCGCAAAAAGGCCTCCTGGGTGCGGGCCTTTACGGCATTGTCGAGCCCGGCATGATAGGGTTCGGCTGCAAAACCTTCGTCTTTTAAATCGGCCGCCAGCGCTTCGGTTGATTTACGCGAAAGGCAATAAATAATTCCCGAATCATCCTTCCTTTCATCCAGAAAAACAAGCAGCTGGCTAAAGCTGTTCTTTTTAGGGATAACGCGATAGGTGATATTTGCCCTGTTAAACGAGGAAACAAAAATGGCCGGATCCTTCAGGTTTAATTTCTCCAGGATATCCTTTTTGGTCAGCTTATCGGCAGTTGCGGTAAGGGCAATTACAGGCACCTTCGGAAACTCCAGTTTTAGTCCTGCCAGCGCAAGATATTCGGGCCTGAAATCGTGCCCCCAGTGCGATATGCAATGTGCTTCGTCAATTGCGATGAGCGAAACCGGCAGCGTCTTCAAAAAAGCCATCAGTTTGCTTTCGTTGCCGAACAAGCGTTCGGGTGCCAGGTATAACAACCTGATTTGGTTATTGCGGAGTTTGGTCGTTAATTCTATCTGTTCCTGTGCCGACTGGCTCGAATTAAAAAAAGCTGCGGGAATCCCGTTAACATTCAGGCTGTCGACCTGGTCCTTCATCAGCGCAATCAGCGGGGAAATGACAATCGTAAGCCCTTCGAGCAATACCGCCGGCAGCTGGTAGCATAATGATTTGCCGCCCCCGGTTGGCATCAGGGTAAGCACATCCTCCTTATTTAAAACATGGTTGATGATGGCTTCCTGCGAGTGCCTGAAGCTGCCATACCCGAAATATTTTTGTAATGCCTGTACCGGTTCCATTTTGTTGATCTGCAAAGATGCAGATTGTCCCGCACGTGCGGGATGCAGATTGCAAATGTGCAGAATTTGGTTGAAACCGTGTTTAATATATTCAACTTAGTACAGGGCGATCAATTCAATCAATATCCCGCTTCGCCTCTGTAAAATAGGCGATGATCGTATAGATCAGTCCGATGAGCAACAGGTCAAAAACAAAATTGATCATGGTATCGCTCACCGAATGTGACCGGCCATCAATATCGATGAACATATAAATCGCGAGGGCAGCCGCAATGCCCAGTAAAACCCACCCGGCGATGGATGCAGGCCGGTAGATGATCCCTTTACGTGTAAACCAGTTTAATTTCATAAAATTTTATTCTTTATTAATTGATATTTTAAGATTGACCGTTTTTTCTTTCGGACTTCCGGTCTTCCGGACTCACCCTCACCCTACAGATATATTCTCCGTCATCACATACCCAATAAATATCCCTACAATAGCCAGGCTGAGCAGGATGAGCAGGATATTCCAGGTTTTAATTTTTATGGTGATGCTAAACTCGCTGACTTTTCGCGTTTGCCCAGCTTTTTGAAAGTCCACATGAATTATCGCCAGGGAATTTATAATGATACAGATAATGGGCAGCACCACCATAATTATTGGCCCCAGGAAATCAATATACGGCGTTTTATCCAGGCTCGACATTAAGGTAAACATCGCCACAAACCAGCTTGAACCCACACGGATGTGCGAAAAATAATACATAAACACGCACAGCAAAAAATAGCATGGCACAACAACCAGCCATACGCCCAGCGCAGCTGAGCGACCTGCATTCATGATGGCCATTTTTACCATCCGGGGGTGTTCGTTCGGGTTTACTTCAGGTACTTTTAAATTTTCCATCTGTTTTAAAAATTCGTCCTTCTCTTTCATGTTAATTACCCTTATAATGCAAACCATGCGTTTGGTTGCAGTGTTACAACATATTTCTTAATTTCTCCAATCCCCGCGACAGCAGCGATTTTACAGTGCCTTCGTTTTTATCCAGTATCTGGCTGATTTCGCCATTTGTTTTCTGTTCAAAATACCGCAGGGCAATCACTTCCTGGTATTTAATATCCAACTTCAGCAGGTTTACCCTGATGAGGTTATAATCGTTATGGGCCTTTAATTCATTTTCAAGCAGTTCGCGTTCGTCATCAGCCCCCTGGTGCAGCAGCTTTTCCATCTGCGGGTTTTCCAGCAATTGCTGCAGCGATTGTGGTTGATATTTGCTGCTGCGGTAATACATATTCAGTTCATTGTTAGCAATGCGGTACAGCCATGCCGAAAGACTGATGCCCCGCCAGCGGAAGCCGCCTATCTTTAAAAATGCCTTTAAAAAAGTTTCGGCGGCAATATCCCTCGATAAGTCGTAGTCGCCTGTTCGTCGCATAATGTACCCGAAAACCGGCTTGTACCAATGGTCGAACACCTCACCAAAAGCGGTGGGGTCGGTGCGGCATTGTTCAATAAGGGCCATTTCTTGTTCGGGGCTCATGCGTTGCAACTACAATGCGGTAGTGGCCGTTTGGTTGCAACTAAATTTAGGTATTTTGAATTTATTTTGATGTTCTTTAATTACTGCTGACATAGGGTTGTCACCCCCGCGTCGTTTCTTTGAATATCAAAAAAATCACAACATGAAACAGCAAGAACTAACCATCGAAACAGCAGAATCGCCAATTGTTTACCTGATGAAAAACTATGCAGATTATAACCTTTGGGCAAATGCAACACTTGTAAACTGGCTGCGCACGAAACCGGCTGAAATTTTAGAGCAGGAAGTGCCATCCAGTTTCAATACTATTAAAGCCACTATCGCGCATATCTGGTCGGCACAATGCTATTGGCTTTCTGTTATCAAAAAGAGTAAGATGCCGCATTTCAGGCAGTTTACCGGAACGCTTGAAGAAGCATGCCAGGCATTGGTTGAGCAATCGGATGCGTTTGCCGATTATATTAAAGAAATGACCGATGCAGAGATAGAGGATTCCAATTTGGTAGTAAACCCCTGGTTTCAATGCGATTTCCAAAACTTTGAATACATTATGCAGGTTTTAAACCACGGCACTTATCATCGCGGGCAAATTGTGACCATTGGGCGCAACCTGGGTTTTACCGATGCCCCCATGACCGATTACAATTTTTATAATATCCACGGTAAATAAGCAAAAAAAATGCTGCTGTTCACAGTAAAGTGATGTGAACAGGGTGGAACAGTTAGCAGTAAATAAATCTGGATAAAAAGTGCAATTTCGGGGCCATTATGGTGGTTTTACACCCGATCATCACCACAAAAAACGTGAAAAATACTGACAAAATAGTGTCAGTATTTTCGTCATTTTAATTCCCGAAATTTGCAGACCCTGGGATATGAGCTTGTTATACTTTGCATATTACCTGCTTCGCCGCAAATTAAACACTGGCGACAGTAGAGAAATCAACGTAACTGCCTGGTTAAAAATCACACACGCGCCAAAAAATCGATGAAGTGTTATTCCAACAAATCAGGCCTTCTTTTTCTCGTTCTTTCCACGGCCTGCTCAAACCGCCATTTCTCTACCTCGGGGGTGTTGCCGCTGAGCAGTATGTCAGGCACCTTGTGGCCATTCCATTCTGCGGGACGGGTGTAAACAGGGGCATCCAGCAAACCATCCTGGAAGGAATCGGAAAGGGCCGAGGTTTCATCCGACAAAACGCCTGGTATCAGCCTTACCACAGCATCCACCAGTACTGCGGCAGGCAATTCGCCGCCCGAAAGTACATAGTCGCCAATGGAAATTTCGCGGGTTACAAAAATGTCCCTTATCCGCTGGTCGATCCCCTTATAGTGGCCGCATAAAATAATAATGTTTGTTTTGATAGATAGCTGGTTGGCGATGGATTGGTTGAGCGTTTCGCCATCGGGCGACATAAAGATCACCTCGTCATAATCGCGTTCGCTTTTTAGTTTTTCAATAATGCGGGCAAAAGGCTCAATGGTCATCACCATGCCGCTGCCCCCGCCATACGGATAATCATCAACGCTTTTTTGTTTTTGGGTCGAATAGTCGCGCAGGTTATGCACACAAATTTCGGCAATTCCTTTTTTTTGTGCGCGCTGCAAAATAGAATGAGCAAAAGGGCTATCCAGCAAGCCTGGCAAAACGGTGACGATATCGAAACGCATAGCGCAAAGATAGTTTTATTGAGGGGAAAGGTAAAAGGCGAAAGGCGAAAGGTCTGAAGGATCATAAGCATGGATCGGGAGCGTTTCACTTTTCCGTTCTTGACTCCTGGCTCTTGATTCTTGACTCTGCCTATAAAGGCCTGTAAATTTCCCAATGATGACCAAAGGGATCGACTATGTGGCCCAGGCGCATGCCGTAATCCTGATCGGCCACGGGGTATATTTCGGTGGCCCCTGCGGCGATGGCCTGTTGGGCGATGGCGTCCGGGTCATCAACCATCAACCCAAGCCTAATGCTCACGCCGCTCAAACTTAAAGGATTATAGTTGCCATGTGCCGGTGATTCATCAGCAAGGTAAAATGCCGCGCCGCCGATGGATAATTCAGCAACAACCTCACCATCCGGCGATGTAACCCGCATCAATTCAATGGCATTAAAGGCTTTTTTATAAAAGTCAATAGCTGCCGCGCCGTTTTTTACCGACAGTGTAGGCTTAATTACCGCTTTAAAACTGTTTTCCATGTTAGTTGCCATTATTGGTTGCTGGTTTTTCGTCGCGGATGTCTTTTTCAATTTGCCAATGGTGGCCAAAAGGATCGGTAAAGCCGCCCTGGCGGTAGCCGTAGTCATAATCCTGCACAGGCGAGGTGATGATAGCTCCGGCAGCTTCGGCATTGGCCATAATGGTGTGCACGTCATCCACCCATAAACCGATGCACACTGTGGAGCCGCCAACTTTTTGCGGACTGAGATTGTCGCGACCTTCCTCGTGCAGATGAAATACCTGCCCGTCAATCTCCAGCTCCGAAACGTGTATCGAGCCATCGTCGTTACTAAAACGCCGCAGCTCCTTAGCGCCTAATGCTTTTATATAAAAACTGATATCGGTTATCCCGCTGCTGATGATCAGCTCCGGCGAAAATTGTGTTTTCTGTTTCATATTGATGATAATTTTCTGTCTTAATTCCTTCTTACCCTATATAACTAACCTATCCGCCAGCTGGCGGCCGTTGGCGTAACCTTCTTTCGGACTTCCGGACTTTCGGACTTTTCCGACCTCCCCACTAATCGCTTTCCTCCAGCATAAACACCTCTTCCAGCGGTTTGCCGAAAACCCGGGCTATTTTTAAGGCCAGCACTGTTGAAGGTACATATTTTTGGCTTTCGATGGTATTGATAGTTTGACGGGATACACCCACCTGTTCGGCCAGTTCGCCCTGGGTTATATTTTTTATGGCGCGCTCCACGCGGATATTGTTTTTCATGGCTATCCCTCCCTGCTTAATGAACGGTTGAGGCGAAAAATAACCCATCTGAAACGAATAATGAAGAAAATAAGGGGCACCCAAAGGTTAAGCTCTAAAATGTGGGCGATATCGTAAATAAAAATAAGACTGGTGATCAGCACAAGATAGTTAACATAGATTGCCCAGCGTAGGGAATCCAGGCGCACATGCGAAATCTGTTCATCCTCAATCTTTTCCCTTGAGAACGCAACGATAAATAATCCCAGTGCCATAACCAGCGACGTGCAAATAAAAAACAAATGCTCGCCGGTAAACAGCGATTCGGTAGGCGGATTGTCTAATGGATTGACCATCCCATTAGCCCTGCCGATAATGGACATTGGCACATGCGCTATCACCAGGCCCCAGCCAAGGTAACGGCCCCAGTGAGGAAATAAAAAGTGTGGCTTCATTTGCTGTAAAGGTTGATTTACCAAATGTAAAACAAACTTTACAAAAATACAAATATATTTGACAGGGCGTTTTTACCGTAGAGACGCAATACTTTGCGTCTCCGAACGAATAATTAATTTTCAAGAAGATTTTACATTTATTGCACGGCAGGAGACGCAAAGTGTTGCGTCTCTACATTGATAACGCTAATCCAAATAAACATCCAGCAAACCCTCTGGCAAATCCACAGTAACAATTTCTTTTACCGGGTCAATCCCTTTAATGATGGCTTCGTTCAATGGGAAAAGGATCTCTTTGTTCCGGAAGTCCACAGCCGCTATTATTTGACGGGGGTATTCGTGCACTGCGGTTATAACGCCTAAAAGGCCTTCGTTTACGTCGACTGCGGTAAAACCTTCCAGGTCAAACAGCGTAAATTCCTGCTTTTTCTTTTTGGGTTTTATTTTATTGGGAAGATAGATATCCTTGCGGGCCAGCACGGATGCTTTTTCAATAGAATCAACGTCTTCAAGGATAAGGTATGCTGCATTTTTTTGCAGGTACTTTATCGAACTTACAAAATAGGGCACCAGCTTGCCGGCAATTTCAATAAAAACCGAGTCGAACTTAATTTTCTCCAGGCCCTCAAAATCTACATACATGTTCATTTCGCCTTTTAAGCCCTTGGTCTTTAATATGCTGCCTATCCTGAAACAATCGCTCTTTTCCATACTATTACTAATTTCATTTGTTTACATCGAGGGGTTGCAAACCTATGGGAGTTCGAAACCTTTTAAAATCCCCTCCTCGGAGGGGGTGCGGTTGGCTGTGTTGTGGCAGGGGTGGGTTTATGCGCTGTGCGTTTGCGTCAATGCATTTGCGCAGAACCCCTCCCTACCCTCCCCAGGGAGGGAATCTCACGACCTATTAATCCCTTCGAACACCCTTAGTTTCAGACCCATCGACATAATGTTTTAAAAAAAACAATGGCGAAGAACCTGTAGGTGCTTCGCCATCGTAATTATGTCTAAATAAAATTATTCAGCGCTTTCAGCTTCCGGTTCAGCAGCAGCTTCTTCAGCAGGAGCTTCAACTTCTTCAACAGCCGGGGTGTTTTTAGCTACAATAGCAGCTGCCCTCTCTTCTTTCTTTTTAGCTTCTGCGGCTAACGCAGCTTTGCGGGCCTCATCCTTTGCCGAAACCAAATTTGTTTTCTTGCCGGTGATCTTGCCATCTTTCTGGTCAAGCCATGCCTGGAATTTTGCTTCAACCTGTTCTTCAGTCAATGCGCCTTTTTTAAGGCCACCTTGTAAGTGTTTTTTGTATAACACACCTTTGTACGACAGGATTGCACGGCAGGTATCTGTTGGCTGTGCGCCGTTGTTTACCCAATCAAGGGTTTTATCAAAATTAATATCGATGGTTGCAGGGTTGGTGTTAGGGTTGTATGAACCTAAACGCTCAATAAAACGTCCGTCCCTTGGTGCGCGTGCATCCGCTACCACGATGTAGTAAAAAGGCTTTCCTTTTTTACCGTGTCTTTGCAGTCTGATCTTAGTTGCCATTTTTTATTTTTATGTATTCAACATTGTCCCCGGTGTTCTTTCAGCGGGGATGCAAAGGTAGGTAAATTATTTTTATTATAAAATGTTTTTTGTATTAGTAATCAGCGGTAATGGTTTGGCACAGGGTTAGTTAGCCGGTACGGCGAAACAAAACCGGCGTAATATGTATTTTACTACCAACTAATGTGTAAAATATTTTTTTTAGCCGCGGGATATGATTAGTATCGCAAAAGAATATGTTGATAGCTTATTGTTGCAGCCTCAATACCGGATAAAAGGATGTTAGGGTGCTTTACTGATCGTACCGGGTATTTCAACCCGGTTAAATATCTCATATTTTAAAAATTAATAGTTAATTTTATACCGATGGCCAAGGTACCTGATTTAAATTATGCCTGATCTTTCTTTAACAGCTTTACAACATTGCGCATATGCTTTTGATCTGACTGATCAAAAATTGCTTTTTATAACGCCCGCAGCTGCGCAAATTTTGGGCTACACCAGCACCGATTTTTTTGAAAACCCTGCGTTACTGTCCGAAATTATTGAGCCCGCGTATCGCGATGAAGTAAGGGAAAAGACCCAAAATCTTCAAGACAACAGTCTGCTGAGCCTGCATTACCGGATAAGGACAGCTACAGGCGAAAAAAGATGGATCTACGACCAGAGAGCACTGGCGCAGGGAGCGCAGCCCGGGCACCAGGTACTGCTGGGCATAGTTGACGAGCAAAGCCCCGAAAGCTTCCGGCAAAAAGAGGATGCAAAACTGCGCGAACAATTCTTGAATTCGCTCATCGATTCCCAAACCAATTTCCTTATCCGTTTTGATATCAATGGCTATTTTAGTTTCGCCAATAAACAATTCCTCAAAACATTAGGCTATAAAAAATCCGAGGTTGTCGGGAAGCATTTTTCGGTGGTAACCATTCCAGAAGAAATGGATATGTGCCAAAAAGCGTTTGTCAACTGCGTTAACCAGCCAGGTAAAGTAATTAAACTGGCTCATAAAAAACGCGATAAAGCGGGCCAGCTATGGGATACCGAATGGGAGTTTGTTTCGGTTACCAATGACGACGGCGCCGTTATCGCTATACAGGGTATAGGGCACGATGTTACGCAAAAGCTCATCATCGAGAAGGAAATAAAAGCAACCGAGCAAAAGCTGGATACCTTTATCGACAGTATTAACGATTACTTTTTTATCCTGGATGCCGAATGGCGGTTTACCAGGGTGAACGCAGCGTTTGAAAAAGTTACCCAAAAAAATCGCGACGAAATAATAGGTCAAACCATTTGGGAAGTATTTCCGATAGTGGTTGGCACCATTTTCGAAAAGACTTACCGGGAAGCGGTCGCCGAAAACCACGACATGCATTTGGTTGCCTGTGTGGAGACCGCAAATATGTGGTTTGATATGTCCGTTTATCCTTCAGCAGAGGGGCTCACGGCCTTTATAAAGGATATTACTGAAGAAAAACGCGCACAGCAGGAAGTATCCTGGACCAAAAACAACCTCGAAGCGCTTATTAATAATACCGAAGACCAGATTTGGTCGGTTGACCTGGAAACGAGGTATGTTTATATGAATAAAGCCTACCGGCTCCAGATAGCTCATTTAACCGGCGTTGAACCCGAAAAGGGCAATCACTCATACCTGCACCCCTATTCGCCCGAAATGGTGGAACAATGGAATCAATATTATGCTCGGGCGCTCACCGGTGAACGGTACTCGATCATTAGTGAAAGCATTGACCCCGCGACAGGTAAATTATTGAGTTTTGAGATAAGTTTTAACCCCATTTACAAAACCAAAGGCGATATTACCGGCGTTGGCTGCTTTGCCCGCAACATAACAGAATGGCTGGAGACAGAAAAAGCGATAGTTGATCAAAACGAGCGTTTACGCCATATTGCCTCATTAACCTCGCACGAGCTGAGGCGGCCGGTAGCGAGTATGCTCGGGCTGATTAACCTGATGGATAAGCGCAACTTTTTTAACCCCGATAACAAAGAGATCATTGAACACCTGTTAACCGTAGGTAACGAAATTGACGAGGTGATACGGCTGATAGTAGATAAAACATTCATTGGCGATGCCTCCAAAAATAAATACCAGGCACCTTAATAGGGTTTTACCAAAAAATGGTAAGAGGGTTAACATAGGTTAACACAAAATACGGTGCCAATTCAATAGGGTACTCATTTCCCCGCCGCCCAGAATATGGCGTTACGGAATATGGTTTGATAAGCGTCGCTGTTAAAGAGGATTGGCGAGTGCCCCATAAAAATATACACATTTCTCGCTTTAACTTTCGGATTGCTCCATATTACCGGGTGATCCCCCATTTTGATGTCCGAATTGGGCGTATAGCTGGATTCGTCAACGCTGGCTATCACATGCACATTTGGGCGCGGGCTTTTATCATATGTGTACCATTCCTCTTTTTCGACCATAAACGACGGCGGTACGCCTTTCATAATTGGATGATGGGCATCTTCAACATTTACTTTTGCCCGGGCAAACGTGGCAATGTAGTTTTTCCACCGGATGCCGCCCATAAATTCCGAAAACCAGTTCCACATCGGGTAACCGTCGAATTCGCCCAGCAACGAAGCGTGATGAAAGCCAATCCAGCCGCCCCTGCCTTTTTCAATATAATCCTGGAATGCCTTTACAGCTTTTTCTTTCCAGGCATAGGGTGCATAGTCCAGCTGGATAAACAACTGGTATTTACTTAAAAATGCAGAGTCGATCAAGTTGGTGTTTTGGATATAGTCAATGGTGAAATTGCTGTCGACAGCCAGTTTATCGAGCCAGGGCCGCGCTACATTTGAGTATTGGATATGGTGCCCGCCATTTTCATAAAGGGCAATTACATGGAAACGCGGTAGTTTTTGCTGCGCACTGACGATCGTTACTCCGCTGTAAAAAAACAGTACCAGTATAATGATTTGAAAACGCAATTTATTCATGATAGCCGGGTTGTGTTGAGGAATAGCTAAATACGCTATTTTTAGGCGGGAATACAAACGATTCAAATCCAAATTGGAAACTTTAAAATAATTCCGAAATCGAACTTCCGACTTCCGAATTAAATTCAATAATATTGATCGCATTATTAAAAACAGATGGATAAAGAGCTAAGGAGCCGGCAATGGTTTGCCCGTAAAGGCAAGGATGGTTTTATATACCGGGCATGGATGAAAAACCAGGGTATCCCGGCGCACGAGTTTCAGGGAAAGCCGGTGATCGGTATCTGCAATACCTGGTCGGAATTAACGCCCTGCAACGCCCATTTCCGTGAACTGGCTGAGTCCGTTAAACATGGCATTTATGAGGCCGGTGGCTTCCCCGTGGAGTTCCCGGTGATGTCGCTCGGCGAAACATTAATTAAACCCACCGCCATGCTGTACCGTAACCTGGTAAGTATGGATGTGGAAGAGTCCATCCGCGCAAATCCGCTGGATGGCGTGGTGTTGCTGTGCGGCTGTGATAAAACCACACCGGCACTGGTAATGGGTGCTTGTAGTGTGGATATACCCACCATCGTAGTTTCGGGCGGACCGATGCTCACGGGCAAATACCGCGGACATGATATCAGCACCTCGGATGTTTGGCGTTTTTCGGAAGCCTACCGCTCCGGCAAAATGAGCGACGAGGAGCTGCTGGTGGCTGAATCATGCATGACCCGCAGTCGTGGCCACTGTGCCGTTATGGGTACCGCCTCAACGATGGCCTGCATGGTTGAATCGCTGGGATTGTCCCTCGCTGAAAACGCCGCTATTCCTGCCGCCGATTCACGCAGAAAAGTTTTAGCGCACTTATCCGGAAGCCGTATTGTGGAGATGGTTAAGGAAGATCTAAAGCTTTCCGACATCCTAACCCGGCAGGCTTTTGAAAATGCAATTACCGTAAACGCGGCCATTGGCGGCTCCACCAATTTTGTTATCCATCTGCTGGCTATTGCCGCACGCATCGGGGTTGATTTGAATATGGACGATTTCAACAACGTAAAAAACATCCCCCTGCTGGCCAACCTGCAGCCCTCGGGTAAATATTTTATGGAAGATTTTTATTACGCCGGCGGTTTGCCTGCGCTGATGAAAGAATTACACCCGCAATTAAACAGCGGCGCCATCACCGTAAGCGGAAAGCCTATTTCCGAAAATTACGTCGATAGTGAATGTTTTAACCGGGAGATGATAGCTGGTTATGATGACCCGATTAACCCGGTTGCGGGGATAGTAGTGGTAAAAGGAAACCTCAGCGAAAACGGCGCTGTGCTGAAGCCATCGGCAGCAAGCCCTGCCTTGATGAAACATACCGGAAAAGCGGTGGTATTTGAAAACATTGAAGATTATAAAGCAAAGATAGATGACCCCAATCTGGAGGTAGATGAAACCAGTGTACTTGTGCTAAAAAACGTGGGCCCCAAAGGATATCCGGGCATGCCCGAGGTGGGCAATATGTCAATCCCCAAAAAGCTTTTGGAAAAAGGGGTTACGGATATGGTGCGCATTTCGGATGGGCGGATGAGCGGTACAGGCTTTGGCACCGTTGTGCTGCATGTTTCGCCGGAAGCAGCGGTAGGAGGTACCCTGGCTGTGGTGCGTAATGGCGATGTTATCAAACTGGACGTATCTGCCGGCCTATTACAAGTTGAATTAACAGATGAGGAAATCGCACTAAGAAAATCACAACTGGCGCCCTTCGAAAATTTAAGCAACCGTGGCTATGTGTGGCTTTACCAAAACCATGTGGAGCAGGCGCACCTGGGTGCCGATATGGACTTTTTAAAAGGCGGCTCGGGCGCAGGTGTATTGCGGGATTCGCATTGAGAAAAAAGGGTGTCACCCTGAGGCTCCCGAAGGGTGCGCGTAAGGCCTTTGCCCGCGTGCTTCGAGCGCCCCAGCATGACAACGCTCCTTAGGATTTTCACAATATTTTTGTAACCCATTATAAATGACAGCCAAAAGATACACCGGAAAAACCGCCATCATCACCGGCGCAGGACAGGGCATCGGTTTTGAGATTGCCCGGCAAATGGCCGCTGAGGGCGCTGCTGTGTTGCTTAACGACATCAACGACACCTTAGCGAAAACAGCGGCCGCGAAAATTGTGACCGCCGAAGGCCAATGCTGTGCGCTTGCAGGAGATGCCGCCGATGTCGGGTTTATCCAAAAAATGGTGGATACAGCCATTCAGCAATTTGGTCATTTGGATATCGCTATCGCTAATGCAGGGATCACTTTGTTTGAAGGCTTTTTAACTTATCCGCCCGAATCATTACAAAGTGTAATGAACCTAAACTTGCAGGGCAGTTTTTTCCTGGCGCAACGAGCTGCGCAGCAAATGATAAAACAGCAAAGCGGCGGCCGGATATTATTCATGTCGTCGGTAACCGGGCACCAGGCCCACAAAAACCTGGTAGCCTATGGCATGACTAAGGCAGCCCTGGAAATGCTGGCGAAGGGGCTTGTGGTTGAACTGTCGCCTTACCAGATCACAGTAAACACTGTTGCTCCCGGCGCTACCCTTACCGAACGGACTATGGAAGACGCGGAATATAAAAACACCTGGTCGCGCATTACGCCTATGGGGCGGCCCGCAACGGTTGAGGATGTGGCCAGCGCAGTTTTATTTTTGGTGTCGCCACAGGCCGGGCATATCACCGGGCAAAACATCATTGTTGATGGCGGGTGGACGGCGGTAAGTACGTCGCCTTATTAAAAACAGCGTCAAGAATCAAGCGCCAGGTCCATAGGACTCCTACGGAGAATCAAGACAAAAAGGTAATTTGGTACCGATTGTCATAGAAAAATAATTTAATTCCTATTAATTCGATGGGAATTTCAATAATAAATATTTTTTATATCTTTGAGCCCAGAGATCACCGCATCTCACACACCACAGGGCGCTGGCCGGCAGCAAAAGATGGTTCGATCCCGTCCCCTGTATCTCTTCTCATAATTTAGGTTTATAATTGGTTAGAATGAGTTCCTGCCCATCAGGAGCTCTTCTTTTTTATATAACACGAATACGCACGAATTTGTCCGAATAACACTAATGGGGTAATGTTAATCGAATTAATTGATGATCCTTATTCTATTCGTGATAATCGGGTCTTCTATTCGTGAACATTCGCGCCTTTCATTCGTGAAATTCGTGCCTATTCTCAATTCATCAGCAAATCCGTTCGGCTGTATTTGCGGCGGTAATCCTGCGGCGTAAGACCAGTGATCTTTTTAAACACCTCGCGAAAAGTCTTGATATCGTTGTAACCAGCGTCGTACATCAGTAAATTAATATTCTGACTCCCCTTTTCAAGCGCCTTTTTTGCAGCCTCAATTTTAACGCGCTGCAGGTATTCAAAAGGCGTATTTTGGGTTGCTTTTTTAAACCGGCGGATAAAGTTACGCTTGCTCATATTGGTACGCTCGGCTATATCGTCAATATTTAGCTGTAGGTGGTGGTTTTCTTCTATATAGGTTTGTGCCTTTAATATCTCGTCGTCGTGATGCTGGCGCTGGCCCTTAAACACCGCAAAGTGCGATTGCCTTATCCTGTCCATATCCAGCGAAAACATTTTACTCGCCCATACCCCAACTTCGCGACCGCAAAATTTATCAATCAGGTATAATATCAAATTTAAGGACGAAAATGCTCCGCCGCTGGTGTAAATACCTTCCTGGTCGGTGATCACCATGTCCGACAGAAAATTAATATCCGGATACCGCCGCACAATATCTTCCATATCGCTCCAATGAGCCGTACAGGAGCGGCCCGGCAATAATTCGGCCTCCGCCAAAAAATAAACCCCCGAACAAAGGCTGGCCACCTCGGCCCCGCCCTGGTATTTGTAATTTATCCACCTGATGGTATCGCGGTGCTTGTTCAGCATCATATCCCTGTCGCCATAAAACGCCGGAACAATGATCAAATCAGGTTTGGTTAACTGCCCGATCGAGCTATAGTGCACCAACGCATTGTTTACCGGTAAAAGTTGATTACTCTCCGCATCACCTGCCAGCACAATTCTAAAGGGCTGAGGCTTACCCGTCGCCTGGAAAAGCCTGTTGGTATGGATAAACATATCCATGGCTCCCGTTACAGTAGATAGCGTTGCGTCTTCGTGAATAATTATGGCTATTTCCCTCATAAAATATAAAGTATAAGCCAAATATAAGCAATTGTGATTAGTGAATGATGAATAGTCAGTGGTTAATTGCCTATTCACCATTCATCCCCTATCACCTAACTTAAAGCCTGCTTAGCATATTCGCGGCATATTTTAACTTCTTTCACAGCGTCGGAGCCATCGGGAATTTTATACTCCTGCTCAATAGTTGCGGGGAATTTATAGCCTTCTTTTTTCATCAGCACCAGCACATCTTTAATTGGCGTATCGCCCTGGCCCCAGGGCATGTTTGGTCCATCGTGAAACTTGCGGTCCTTCAGGTGCATGCTTAATATGCGTTTGTGGTTTTTCCTGATAAAATCAATCGGGCTGCTGCTGGTCCCGGCGCAATAGTGGCCAATATCCAGGTTAATGCCATTATGGTCCGACTGCGCCAGGGCAACATCCCATAAGGTTGGGGTGGCCTGGGTATGGGCATGGTAGCCAACCATCATGCCATTTTTTTCGGCCAGGTCGCCTAACCGCTGCGTTTGTACATTATCTTCGGGCAACTCCACCGTTACGTGGCTGCATCCCAAAGCTTTTCCGGCGTTAAAGGCATAGGTTATTTCGCCATCAGTATTTTTTGCGTTCAATGCATTAGGCTTCCATGCGTAAATGGTAACACCTGCATCGTTATACATTTTGCGTATGGCAACAAACGAATCCATCAGCGTACTTTCGCGCCAGGTTGCCATGCGGCTGCCAAAATCGGCACTGCTATCATATTTCGGCGCGCCGGCGTATGCCTCGGCCGCATCGCCCATCAGTTCAATGGCGTTGATATTGCAATCAAGGCAGTATTGTAAAATTTGTTCGATGCTGCCTGGCATACTCCTGAAAGAGTACGTTATTACGCCGATTTGTACACCATTTATTTTTGAGTTTGGCTTTGTGCCTGCAAATATTGAATTTGCAAATGCACTTTTTGATGATAGCGCGATACCGGCGGCGGCAATTATGCCTGTGCCAATAAACTGACGCCTGGAGACGTTCTGCTTTTTCATGATCAGTAAATTTTAGGTCAGTGTTTAATTGGTTAATGAAGAGGAAATCAAATTTATCGATTAATTATTATGAAATGAAAATAGTATACCAAGTATTTTATTGGCGTAAAAATCAAAATACTTTCAATATATTTTGAAAGTTCGATAACATGTGTATATTTGTACATGGAATTAGCCGAAGCAAAGCAAAAGTTTATTGAAGCCTGGGGCAAATTAGGCTCCGAATGGGGCATAAACCGCACCATGGCGCAGGTGCATGCTTTGCTGCTGATAACACCTGACGCGCTCACTACCGAAGAAATTATGGAAGCGCTGAGCATTTCGCGCGGCAACGTGAACATGACCGTGCGGGACCTGATCAGCTGGGGACTGGTTGAAAAACAATTGCGGGCAGGCGAACGGAAAGAGTATTTTTATGCTGATAAAGATACCTGGAACATAGCGCGCCAGGTAGCCAAAGAACGCCGCAAACGCGAGCTGGACCCGGTAATTAAAATATTGGACGAACTAAGCAAGGTTAAGGGAGATGCTAAGGACCCAGGATATAAAACCTTTAATAAATCGGTTACTGATATTAACAAACTGGCAAAAAATGTAGACAAAACCCTGGAAACCATGATAAAGGCCGATGAAAGCTGGTTTTGGGGATCGATACTAAAAATATTTAAATAAATTTTTTTAGGCTTTATTTTCAATTATTCCTGAAATTTCAATTTTAAAAAATCACAATTAAAAAACAAATCTATGCTTAACCCAACCCGGCTTTCAAAAATAATGGGGATGCTGATTCCCAATGCGTTTGCCATCACTATTATTGGCCTTACCAAATATTTTATTACCGATGAACGGGCCGGCTTTTTCATTTTTTCGGAGTTTGTGATCGTCCCGATAGCGATGGGCGTCATCAGTGCCTGGTTTTGGAAAGATCTGGATTTTGGCAGACGGCAAAATTTCGGGTATGCTATATATAACAGCATCATCGCAATTGCGTTGAGTTTCATTTTTTTAGGCGAGGGCGTTATTTGCCTGGTTATTGTATCCCCGCTCATTCTCTGTTTTGTTTACGGGGGCGTAGAACTGGGCGCCATCATGTTCGAAAGAAACAAAAAGAAACTGAACGTGAGCATCATTGCCTTACTTGTATTTATTTTCATAGCAGATGCCCGATCAAAACACGAGTATGAAAATATGGTGACCGATACCATCGTTATTCATGCCACGCCCGATAAAATATGGAAAAACGTGGTGGCGTTTAAAAAGATTAAAACGGAAAACAAATTTTGGCTCTTTAAAATAGGCATGCCCAGCCCGGTTGAATCAACAGTAACGGGCTATTATGAGGGTGCGGGCCGCAAGTGCATTTTCAGCAATGGTTATGTATTTGATGAAAAAATATCAACTTATCAACCCAGTGCCAACCTTACTTTCGATATTGTAAACCAGCCCAAAGACCCCGAGATCATGAACCATATCGACATTATCCGCGGTCAGTTTTTATTAAAAGATAACGGCGATGGCACAACTACGCTGGTGGGCAATAGTTGGTACAAACTCTACGTTTTTCCTGTTTGGTATTACGATATTTGGGCGCAAAGCATTACCCGCAATGTGCATTTACGGGTAATGGAACACATTAAAGAACTAAGCGAACAATAAGCAGTGTTTAACTTCACCGTAAAATATTTAGGGTTTTTAAAAGCGGTACCGCCGTTACCTTTTGTATTTGATGGCCTATTGTTGATGTGGTCGTTTTTGGCCCGGCCCGGTTTAATAGATACTTTAGACGAAATTGAATCCCGTGTTTTACATTGCGATGGCGCCTCAAAAACCGTTCACCCATATGGCGGCATACAATTTAACTGCAACGGCAAAGAGGTGGGCCATATACACGGCAATGGCCTGCTCGATATCAGGTTCAGCAAAAAAATAAAACACCAATTACTGGCGGAGGGAAAAATTGAGCATCATCATATTTTCAAAAACTCAGGCTGGGTTAGCTTTTACATTACCGGCAAGGCCGATGCTGATTACGCCATTAAATTATTGCATAATTCATACGTCAAAATCAGGGACGGCGCTACCAAATAAAAAGCGATATTTATATATTTGCAGCGGATTATGTTGCCAGTAGGTCCCAAAATTATAGCGTACAGATTCAAATACGCTGTTAAAATTTTCCTGTGGTGTAATGGTATCACATCAGATTCTGGCTCTGAAGATTGAGGTTCGAGCCCTTGCAGGAAAACAAGGCCCTTTACGATGGCATAAAGGGCCTTGTTAATTGAACGATCTTAAAGCTTAAATACCTTTTACTTCGCCACCATCCATTCTAATAGCGCTTCCGGTCATCCATCTTGCGGCAGGAGATACTAAAAACGCCATTAACGCTGCAATTTCTTCAGGCTCCCCGTAACGCTCGATACGTGATTCTACCAGAAATTTTGATTTTGCTTCCTCCATCGTCATGTGATTGGCCGCCGACCACTTATTTAAAAAGCCAATGCGGCGGTTACTCATGACCGGACCGGGCAATACACTGTTCACCTGAACGCCATCTATAATACCTTGTTCGGCAAAGGCTTTTGCAAGGGCAACTATCGCTGCGTTGATAGTGGCTACCGCCGCAAATCCTGGTTTGGGGTCTTCAGCGGAATTACCTGATGTAAGTATCACGGATCCTTTCGATGCTTTTAGATGGGGCCAGGCCTTAATTGTTAATCGCCGCGCGCCGTGCAGCTTCATTTCGGCACCATCATTCCACTGCTCGTCAGTCATCTCAAACAGATGAATTTGTGGCACCGCACCGGCAATGTTAACCAGCGCATCTATGCGGCCAAATTTATTGATGGTTTGGCTGATCACTTCATCTACTGCCGCAACCTGCCTCAGATCGACCGCGATAATCAACGGCTCCGCCCCGGCAGCTGTAACGCCTGCTGCGGTTACTTTAAGCTCTTCCTCTCTTCGGGCTACGAGTACTAATCCAGAAAATTCTTTTGCCAGCCTGATTGCAGTTGCGCGGCCTATTCCCGCACTTGCACCGGTTACTATCGCAATTTTTGTTTCCATAACAGATCTTTTATTTATCAATTACTGAGTTTTGTGATATTTATTTTGGCAGCTTATCTAAAAAGCTCAGCATTTCCGCCCCAATCTCATTTACATGGGTTTCCAGGGCAAAATGGCCCGTGTCAAAAAACTTTACAGTAGCGTTTGAAATATCACGTTTAAATGCTTCAGCACCCGGTGGCAAAAAGAAGGGGTCTTTGTCGCCCCAGGCAGCAAGCAGGGCTGGCTGCTTATCACGAAAATATTGCTGGAACACAGGATATAGCGCCACGTTGCTCGCATAGTCTTTAAAAAGATCAAGCTGTATTTCAACATTACCGGGCTGATCGAGGAAATGCTGATCTAACGTATAGGATTCAGGCGCAACTAACGTTTCATCAGATACCCCGGTAAAATATTGCCATTTGGTACTGCCTACTTCCGTCATTATTTTTAGGGCGTTGCGGTTTTCCTCCGTTGGTTCGGCCCAATATTTCTGAATAGGGTTCCAGCCCTCACTTAAACCTTCCAGGTAAGCATTGCCATTTTGTGTGATAATACCAGTTATTTTTTCAGGATTGGCTACTGCAATGCGGAAACCTACCGGCGCACCGTAATCAAAGACATAGATCGCAAATCTTTTCAACCCCAGCTGATCGATAAGCCCCTGGATGTGTTTAGTCAGATTGTCAAAAGTATAGGGAAAATCTTTGTGATCCGGCTTGTCAGAAAAGCCAAAACCGGGAAGGTCGGGCGCGATCACATGGTATTTCTCACTCAATACCGGGATCAGGTTTCTGAACATATGCGATGAGGTTGGATAACCATGTAGTAACAATACCAGGGGCGCATCTTCCGAGCCCGCCTCACGGTAAAATATGTTCAAGCCATTTACTTTAATGTTACGATAATTTACTTTTGATGTTTTCATGATTGTTATTTTAATTAATAATCTTTATAAAACAGACCACTCTGTTTTAATTTACTTAAATTTTTTTAACTTAAAAAGGATTTGATGTTTTCCGCGATATCGGCATGGTGTTCTTCTAATGCCAGATGGCTGGTATCATAAACATGGAGCTCCGCTGAAGGCACGTCCCTTTTTATTGCTTCGGCTGCTGTAACCGGGAAAAACACATCGTTTTTACCCCAAACTAATAATAAACGGGGCTGTGTTTCTTTGAGCCATTTTTGCCAGTTGGGATATTCGGCGATATTGGATGCATAATTGTACAGAAGGTCTAGTTGTATCTCTTCCTGGCCAGGGCGATTGAGGTAATGCAGCGCCGTGACGTAGTGGTCGGGATTAATTTTGCCGGGGTCTTTCGCTCCGTTCAAAAAGAAAAGCTCGATGCCAACTGATGTCAGCAGGGGCTTTACCAACTTCGTGGTTTCGTAGTTGCGGTTTTCAAGGAAAGGAGCTGCGTTATGCATAGCCGGGCCCAAGCCTTCTTCGTAAGCATTGGAATTTTGCAGGATGTAGTTACTGAAAATGCTTGGTCTGCGGGTTGCTATCCGGAAAGCGATCGGGCCACCATACCCCAGCGCATACACAGTGGGTTGTTTCAGTTCCATCTTTTCCATGAATCGCTCTATAGTCAGGGAAATGTTTTGAAAAGTGTATGCATAGTCTTTTCTGTCGGGAATATCGCTGTTGCCAAATCCCGGGAAATCAGGCGCCACTAAATAATAATCATCTTTCAGGTCGTTTATTAGTTCCTGGAAAGCGCTTGAAGCATTTGGCACACCGTTAAGCAAGATGATCTGCTGTTTGGATTTATCGCCTGCCTCCCTGTAAAAGATGTTAATGCCTCCCACGTTAATCTTTCCATAATTAATAGTTTGTGTTTTCATTTTGATATTCATTGAATTTTAGCGTTTGAAGTTCAACGGTCAAAGTTATACAATTAAAATGAAAACAGACAAGTCTGTTTTCATTTTAATGTAAAATAATTTTCATGCTCGTTAGCTGAAACATTGAACAAACGACCGTTATGGATATTTACAATAGCTTATTGACCACTTCGCGCGCGGAAGTCACCGGCCAGGTGGCATCATGTACCTTATTACCAATTAGTGCTCCTTCAAACAACACATAAATCTCATCTGCCAGGTCCTCTTTTTGAACAGGCCTCAGGATTTCAGCAAAAAGCCTGCGCACACCATCCTTTTGTTTTTTTATTTGCGCCCTCACTATTGCTGCATCTTTTGGTACTTCTGAAATAATATTTAAAAAGTTACAGCCGTAATAATCTTTTTGCTGTACCAATTCTGTGAGGTAATCAAACACACCCAACACCTTGTCCTTTGCCTTAATATGTTTGCCTGCAGCATCTTTTAACGCTTCGTCGGTGGCCGCACCGGCAGTTTCCAAATACGCCATTAATATCTCTTCCTTTGTCCTGAAAGCTGTATAAAGGGAAGATTTGACAACACCAGATTCTTCAATAATTTGATTGATACCGGTATTGCCATAGCCTTGTTCGTAAAATAAACGCGATGCTGTATCAATTATAACCCGCCGTATAGAATTCTTTCTGTCATTACGCATGCTCAAAAATAAGAAGAATTTACCAAACAGACAAGTCTGTTTTATAGAGCTTTAACTGCTATTATATTGGTCAACTAATTCTTCAGTAGAAAATCAATAAATTCAATTCATCAAAACAAAAACCTTAAAAAAACTTTGATTGCCTAAGATTCCGCAGCATCAGCAGCAACATTAGGCTGCAACTGGTTCTGGAAAAAGTTTAATAACGAAATACCATCAGGGCTGCCCCAGCCTGTACAGGCATCCCACCCGGCACCTGCCCGGTAGCCTGCAATTCCCGAATTGCTGTTGTCCAAAGGCCCGCCGGAACCGTCAGCCGGTGGGTTAATATCCCTAAAGGCGCCCGATCCGGATTGATAAATAGCCGTATTGATAAACCCGACAGGCTGGCCCAGTGCGGCATTAATAACGGCTATAAGGCCTGCCCAATGCGGGGCCGAAGCGCTTGTGCCATTACCAATAACAGGCCGCCCTGCTAAAAACAGGCCCGAGTAACCGGCATTATAGCTGGCATTGCCTGCAACATCCGGCACACCGCGTCCTACCCGCGTATTATCATTTACTGATTTTGGTACAGCGGCATTGCTCTGATACGATGGCAGGTCGAAATAATCGCTTATACCACCGCCACCGGTTCCCCATTGCGATGTATCGTTCGCGTCAGGGTCGTTCCAAACATATTCTGCACACGAAGGTGGATTATCCGCTACGTCGCCTATAGTCGTTCCGCCTACGCAAAGTACCCAGGGGTCGCTGCCGGGGTATTGCACATGGGCTTTCCCGTCGCCGCCATAAGTAACCGGCGATGTATCATAAGGAAATTTGCCGGCCTTGGAGTTTGACCCCGTATCGCCCGAAGCAATGCATACCGTAACATGCTGCAAAGCCGCGTCGTGAAAAGCCTGGGATATAGCCGTTATCATGGCCGTTGTAACGCCCGCGAGCGCTAAGGTATCGGCATCATCGCCGTTTGAGAGGTAAAAACTGGAAGATAATACGCTGCAAACCGGGTCGCCTGCATCGGGGTGTATGGCCCGTTGTAGTGTGTCCACCCAACCGTTTTGTCCGCCATTTGAAAAATATACCGCGATATTGGCGCCCGGTGCCGCCGCCCCTGCGATGCAAATATCCTGCGATGTTTCGCCGTCGGCGTTAAAAAAAACAGTGGTTCCTGCGGGGATGGGGCTGGTAACATCCTCATAAAGCGTAACTGTATTATTCCCTACTGAATTCACCCAATAAGTTTGATCGGCAAACAGTGTCCCCCCGACTGTGGTATTCACCATAACACCGGCTGTTGAAGCAAAATATAAAACAGAGCTACCCGCAGGTGTTGCTGCGCTGGTTGTCAATTGTACCGATCCATTTCCAAATCCATCTATTGATACCGGCGTAATAGTAGGCAGGGCCTCGCCAAAATACTGTTGCATATCACTCTGGAAATAACCGCCACCGGGGGAAATAATCCCGATAGTTTGCCCGCGCGCCGTATTAGCCGGGAAGTTATATAGGCCTGCTACCTCCTGCACCGTAAGCGTTGAAGTATTAGCCGGATCAGCTGAGTTGCGTTTGGTGATTGTCCGGTTATCAAGCCCAAAAACGCCGATGATCACATCAGCCAACTCTTCAGGTACGTGTATAAAACCATCGCGACCCCGGTAAGTTTCCTGGTGCTTTTGCGGCATCCCCTCGTAATGCTGGCGTATAACGGTATGCTGATAGCGGCCTAAAGAAACGCCAAAAGCTTTGCTCATCAGCGCAACCGTGCCCGAAACCACCACCGTACGCCGGGCAGGGTGTGTTTCAACAACCGTTAATCCGGCATCCTTAGCAAACTTAACCACCCTTTCCATATCCTCGGGATGGGCGCCATATTTTGCTGCAAACTCTTCTGTTTTAACGCGTTTTTTCCCTCCCGGCGGCGGCCCGGCAAAATGTTCAAAAGCGGGCAGTGGATGAGCATCAGGCCGGCGGCGCAAAACAATGGTTACCATGAATATTTCATTTTCGTCGGCCGGCCCCAGCCATTTCGCTTCGACAGATGGCCTGCGCTCACTTCCGGGAAGCGGCGTATAATTATTGGGGTGCATTTGTTCTTTTAAGGTAGTCATGATAAGGAGGATTAATGGGGTTTTGCTTTTTAAATTTTTTTATTTAATGCAGCGAACAAGTGATAAAATTATGCAATTTTCTTTTGATTTCCGGGCAAACAACAATAACTATTTTGCCGGTTTTTTTGACCAAAGGCACCAGACCTTTGACCACCGGGCATCGTATATTCGTATTTTCCGCCTAATATTGCAACGGAATAATAAATTGATTGTCAATTGATTTAACACAACAAAAACCGTTTGCCTGATAAGCCATGAAATCACAACCCGATTTAACCATAGCGCCTGAAAAAAACACAACAGCTAAAATTGCCTATATCGATCATCTTAAAGTTTTATGTACCATATTGGTAGTGCTTCACCATAGTTTTATCACTTATGGCGCACCTGGCGGCTGGTATTACCAGCAAAAATCGGTGCACATGGCCGCCCAATTCCCCATGACCCTGTTTGTGGCTACCAACCAATCGTTTTTTATGGGGTTTTTCTTTTTCCTCTCTGCATTATTTGTAGTGCCATCCTACCAAAAAAAGGGGACCGCGAAATTTGTAACCGACAGGCTTAAACGGTTAGGCATTCCCCTGGTGTTTTACTCGCTAATACTTTCGCCCATCCTAATTTATTTGGTTCAGCGCTTTGGCAAAGGGGCTACTTACTCATTTACTGAGTTTCTGGGTGGCTTTCATGATTGGATTGATTTTGGCGTGCTGTGGTTTGTCGCCGCGCTGCTTATTTTTAACCTTGTTTACCTGCTGCTGCAAAACATCTCCTGGCGCTTTAAATTTAAATGGCCATCCAATATCCAGTTGCTGCTCGTCGGCATTTTGATTGGGCTGGCCTCGTTTGTAACCCGCATCTGGTTCCCTACCGGCTGGACATTGCAGCCGCTGGGTTTTCAATTGGGCTATTTCCCGCAGTACATCGTGTTTTTTATTGCCGGCCTAATTGCCTCAAACAATAAATGGCTGGATCAGCTCAGCCTTAAACAGGGTAAAATCATGGCCCGAATGGCTTTTGTAATGGTAGTTATTGTGTTGCCCGCCATTTTTGCGGCGTACCTGGCGGTTAAATTCCCCATTAAAAACTTTAATGGCGGATGGAACTGGGTATCGCTGGCCTATTCGTTATGGGAACAACTTACCGGCATAATGATATCGGTAGCACTTTTATGTATCGCCAAATTTAAATGGAACGACGCAACGACGTTTTCAAAAAAACTATCGGCCAATGCCTTCGCGGTGTATATTTTCCACCCGCTGGTGCTCATATCGCTGGCGCTGCTGGCGCAATCATGGCCTATTTATCCTGAGTTTAAATTGCTTATTGTTGGCCCCGCCGCTGTTTTCGGCTCATTTTTGTTTGCCGCGCTGATCAGGAAAACCAAGGTCGTCAGGGATATTATTTAACCCGGCTTTTTTTGTTAGTGAGATGGCAGGTTTCAATGTTGTTACATTGCTTTTTTGATGCAGGAATTTTACTTAACTTTCCTATGGCATTCCTAAGCTTCAGATGTAACGATTGTATTTAACCAACATCAAACCAAAAAATGAAAAAGCCTGTTTACTCATTTACCCTATTGGTTTTGCTTTTATGCGGACTCTTTTTTTCATTTAAACAACCGGGCTACGAGCACCCAACTTTGGCCATCGGCGCGCAGGCCCCTGACTTTAACCTTCCGGGCATCGACGGTAAAACCTATACGCTCAGCTCCTTTAAAAGCTCGCCCGTTTTGGTTATAGTTTTTACCTGCAACCACTGCCCCACCGCGCAGGCATACGAGGACCGTGTGATACAATTAACCAGCGACTACAAGGATAAGGGCGTTGCGGTAGTGGCCATTATGCCCAATGATCCGCAGGCCATCCAACTGGATGAGCTTGGCTATACAGATATGAGCGACTCCTTTGTCGAAATGAAACTGCGGGCAAAAAACAAGCATTATAATTTCCCTTATTTGTACGATGGCGCAACACAGTCGGTAAGCCATGCTTATGGGCCCATTGCTACGCCGCATGTTTTTATATTCGACAAGGACCGGAAGCTTCGTTATTCGGGCCGGATAGACGACGTAGAAAAGCCCACCAAAACGCCGCATACACAGGATACCCGCAATGCACTGAACAGCCTTCTGTCTGGCAAAATGCCGGACGTTGCAACCACCAAAGTATTCGGCTGCTCCATCAAATGGGCCGAAAAGGCCAGCTGGCATCAAAAAGCCGAGGCAGAATGGGCCAAAGAACCAGTGAAACTTGAAGACATTGATGAGGCTGGCTTTAAAACACTACTGCAAAATAAAACCGATAGTTTGCTGGTGATCAATATTTGGTCGACATCGGACGGGGTATCATTACAAGAATTACCAAAATTTGTTGAAATGAACCGGATGTACCGACGGCGCAATTTCGAAATGGTTTCGATTAACGCATTGGATGCAGCGGTAGACTCAACCGGGCGGACGATGGCATTAACTGTTTTAAAACAAGCGCAAGCATCGTTTATTAACTATAATTTTACAGGTGCCACAGCCAAAATAAGGGCTGCTTTCGATCCTACTTGGCCCGGCGCCTTACCCTACACCTTACTGGTTGAACCTGGCGGCAAAATTGTTTATGCAAAGCAAGGGGCCATTGATGCAGCTAAGGTAAAAAAAGCAATTGTTGATGACCCCGTTATTGGAAGGTATTATTAAATTGGCTGCCATATTACCATAACCTTTTAAATGACAAATTTTGACACCCGTATAAGGCTCATTTATGCGCCTTTTTTAATTGTTGCCTTCCTTTTCATTTCTATATATTCTTTTTTGGATTGGTTGCTGCTGGCCACGCTGGATATGCCCATTAACGAGGAGCTTGTACACCTTTGGCTCCCCCTGGCATTACCCTGGGTGCCGGTTTTGATATGGCTGCGCCCCCGCATAAAGTTATTGAGCCTGAATGACAAAAAAGGCAACCTGCCGTTTTTATACATGTTTGTGGTGGCGATGGCAATCGCGGTGCCCACTATTTTTGTGCAGAATTTTATAGGTACTGCTGCAGGCAAGCTCACGGTATTGGATAATATCGGTCAGTTTGATGCTAAACACCTTACCAAATACTATGAATTCAAAACTCATCACATCGATAAAAATAATATAGCTATACATCGCCGAAATATAGTAAGCGGAAAAAACAATGAGTACCTAACTTATTATATTGATATTGCCTGCCCCATTTTAAGCAAGCCGGATAGTTTGGTTTCATTTAAATTTAATGATCGGAAAATACCATTGTTAGTGGTAAACGGCAAAGTGACTGACCTGGTGCAGTTCAGGATAAAGAGAAAAGATATCATATCGTCAAATTACGTAAAAAGCGCCGAAGCCATTCAGCTCTACGGCGACAGTGCTAAAAATGGCGCTTTTGTTGTTACAGCTAAAAACATACCCGGTCAGGGTGCGGCTTATTTTGTTGATAATATGCCCAAAGCCTGGCTTGGTTTCGAGTTCGAAAGGCAGGTAAGCAATAACTTATCGGCCGACGCGAAAGATCAGGAATACAGGTCGTTCTCGGCCCAAAGCAATTCCGAGTTCAAGACTAAAAATTTCGATGATTTTATTTACCTCGATCATATCGGTGTAAACGACCGGCGCAACGCCTACACCAAGGCAATTACCGGAACGCTTAAAGACAATACGCTTAAACCGGTAATTTTTGAAGCCGTAAATGCTCCGTTTGAAGCGCGGAACGGCAATTCGTTGCCGTGGATGTTCAAATCGTTCGGCATAGGGGCCGCTGTTTGGTTGCTGATGATCATCATCCCCCGGTTAAAGGAAAATGAAATTGAAAAACTCCAGCCCAACCCACTCCGCTCAAACCTGGATGCCGTTTATACATTTTTCAATGTTTTTAAAGCACAAAGCAAGTACCAGGTAACTGTCATAATTGTCAGCTTAAACCTTGCCGTGTTTTTAGCAATGGTTTTTGCCGGACTTGGTTTTATTAATTTTGAATCCAGCGACCTGTTAGCCTGGGGAGCAAATTACCGGCCATCAACCACCTCGGGCGATTGGTGGCGCCTGTTAACCTGCGTTTTCCTGCATGCCGGCCTGATGCACTTATTGCTAAACATGTATGGACTTTGGTTTGTGTCCATATTTTTAGAGCCGATGCTGGGCAAGGCAAAATATGCAATGGCTTACCTGCTATGCGGTGTAGTAGCAAGTGCTGCAAGTATTTGGTGGCATCCCAATACGGTAAGTATAGGCGCTTCGGGGGCTATATTTGGTTTGTATGGCGTATTAACCGCTTTGGCAATTACCAGCAAAGTAAAATTGAAACAAAAAAAGCCTTTGCTGCTGTTCAGCCTGTTTTTTATTGTTATAAACCTGGTTATGGGCTTAAGGGGTAATATCGATAATGCCGCGCATATCGGTGGTTTAATATCAGGTTTGCTATTGGGTTTCGTACTCAACTTCACTATGCCGGATGCAGCAGCTGACGAGGAAGAGAATGACACTTTGGATTATACACCCACATCTGAACAATAATGAGCGGCGAGTTGACCGCAAAGGCCATTGCAGTACATGTTGCATTGGGTTTACCTCAAATTAAAAAAACAATTTCGTCGCTTTCATATTAATTCGCATTTTTATGGCGCAAAAACCATCTAATTAAATCATAGTAAATTAAACAATGGGCAAAGTAATTTTAGTAACCGGTGCATCATCCGGTATAGGTTTAGCATGCGCTAATGCGCTGCAGGCACAGGGCCATACTGTCTATGGTTCATCGCGCGATTTAAGCCGCATTAAATCGGTTTCGTTTAAACCCATTCAACTGGATGTTACCGACGATGCTTCGGTAAAGGCAGCCGTTGATAAAATTATTTCCGCCGAAGGTAAAATTGACGTACTGGTAAACAATGCGGGCAATGGCGTTACCGGTCCGGCTTATGCCATGCCGGTTGATTATGCTAAAAAGCAGTTTGAAGTAAACTTTTTTGGCGTAATACGCGTGAGCAGCGCCGTTATACCAAAAATGATTGAAGCCAAACAAGGCTTGGTAGTAAACGTAAGCTCGCTGGCCGGCCTGTTTGGTTTACCATACCAGGGATTGTACAGCGCATCAAAATATGCCATCGAGGGTTATTCGCAAAGCTTGCGTATGGAACTGCGCAATACAGGCGTAAAAGTAACCATACTAAACCCCGGCGATTTTAAAACCGATTTTACCGCCAGTCGCGATAAAGTTCCTTTCCCGCTAAAAAACGAGCAACTGGAAAAAGAGTTTAATACCGCCGTTGCCGGCATGGAAAAAGACGAAAGCATAGGTGCAAATCCGGATGTTATTGGTAAAAAGCTTTGCCAGATAGTAGCATCATCAAGCCCTGCGCCAAGGTATTTGATAGGCGCCTTTGGCCAAACCATTGCGGTTACATTGAAAAAGGTTTTACCAAACGGTCTTTTCGAAAAATTAATGAACGACCATTACGGCATAAAATAATCGCCCCTTTTTTAAAGAGGCTGTATCATAAATCAATTATTAGCAAACCCTGCCCAAATATTCTTTGGTCTTAGTGTTCTTAGCGCCTTCTTTGTGTTCCTTGTGGTTTAAAAATTAACCACTAAGGGCACGAAGAAGGCACAAAGCCTGGTAGTGGATGGTATTTTGTTGGGTTGTTCAAGAATGGCTTTTCCTTTTGATACAGCCTATCATCCCAAACTATTATACCCAAAAAATCACTCAAAATTTACGCCGCCATAGCTGGTATGGATAACGATCTGTGCATCGTTGCCGCCTTTGCCAAAATGGCCCTTGTAGTTGCGGGTTGATCCTGCATGTTTGGCGTCGGGTTTGCTTGTAAATATCACCCTGTTGTCGTTGTAATTAAAGCCGCCGTAGGAGGTGGTGATATCAAAGTCGAAGCTATTGGCATCGGGCACACCCAGGGCTACGCCCGAATAGGATGCATCTACTTTAAGTTTTTTAAACGAATTGGTTAGCTCATCTATTTTAAAGCCTGCCACGTATGACAGATCGATGTCGCCGGTACCTTTTAGGCGCCCCAGTTTAAAGGAACCATAGCTCAAATCGGCTTTCAGGTTGTTGCATTCGTCCAAATCGACACTTCCGTAGGAGAAATCCAACCGAGCACCATTCAGCGAGCCAATTTTTAAACTGCCGTAGCTGCCTTCAATCTGATTTGCAGGATTACTGAGGTTTTGTGCCGATACACTGCCATAGGACGAAGTTATTTTCACCTTACCCGAAAGGTCGGGTAACTGGATGGCACCATAGCTGTCTTCAACATTTAAATCGGTACGGGCCGGCATGTACACGGTATAGTTAATCTCCACCTTATGTTTTTTGCCGTTGCCAAAGTTCCATAGCTTCCACGATCCGTTGTTGTTACGCTCAATCTGGGTCCTGAAGCTTACCTGGTCGCCGTCCTTACTGTCGGTTATTTGTACGCCGTCCAATAATTTTTGGGCATCGCTTTCGTTATCGGCTTCGGCTTTTATTTGTACATCTACCTTAACCTCGTGCCTGTCCCAGGTATTAACTACTATGCGGCCGTACTCGTTACTTAACTTTATCTGGTCGTTGCCATCAATAGGGTAGCTTTTGCTGTAGCTTTTAAATTTTTGGACCTTTCCGGCGTTTTCGTTGTAGCTGGCGGTATTATTGTGATCATCAGCATTAACTTCCACTTTAACATCCGATGTTATTTGCGGGATGATTTCCTTCACCTTATCCGATAGCCGCACACTCATATCGTTGAAAGTTAGGTCGAGGTTTTTTGCAAAGGCATCAATTTTAGCTTCAATTTTAGGGATGTTAACCTTTGCTTTTAGCGATAGCTGCGGCAATTGGCCGGTATTTACCGAAATAACCAAATCCTGGGCAGCGCCGACCGTAGCTATAGCCAAAAGCGCCAGGCATACCGCCGGGATTATTTTATATGGTTTTAGTATCATTTTTATCTTCGTTTTTCATTCGTTTAAACTGCTCAATTACGTTCAGTTGCTGGGTAAGCACCTGGGTTTGTATCTGCAGGTTATGGATCATGGATTGCAGTACGCGCTCCTGGTCGGGGCTGGTAAGCAGTTCGTCATTTAATTCTTTATAGGTCGAATCCATTTTGGCTATTTCGCCGTTGAATTCTTTATACAGATCGGGGTTTGATCTTTCAATCGATTTTAATTCCGTACGCTGGGTCTCAATCTGCGAGGTGTAACGCACCTTCTGTTGCGCGTATTCGGGGTTGATGGCTACAAAGTCGACGCCATTTTTTTGCGTATGCTGTAAATAAAATACAAAACTAACACCCATCACCACAATAACCGATGCGGCCACCGCCAGTACAAAGCGCAGCGAAAATGTTTTGGCTTCGCGCTTTTGCGGCTCATTGTATTGTGGCGGTAAATGCATTTCAATCCTTGCCCACAGATCTGCCGATGGTTCCAGGTCGTCAAACTCCTCCCGGTTCATCTTCATAAAATCTTCCAATCTCTTGCTCATGATGGTATCCCTTTTTTATTTAAAATCTCGATCAGCTTTCTTTTTGCTCTCAAAAATTGCGTCCTCGAGGTATTTTCAGATATATTTAATATTTGTCCTATTTCTTCATGGTCGTACCCTTCCAGCAAATACAGCGAAATTACTAACCTGTAGCCTTCGGGCAACTCTTTTATTGCTTCTTTTACCTGTGCCGCCCTGTACTTTACATCTTCATCATCCTCGGTGGGCTCATCGGCAATATTTTCTATTTGTTCGCCTTCCAGTTCAATCAGCTCCAGTTTGCGCTTGCGGAGCAGGTTTATTGCCCGGTTAACCACAATTTGCTTAAGCCATAACCCGAAAGTAGTATCCTGCCTGAAATCCTTCACCTTGCCAAAAGCATCCAAAAAAGCCTCCTGCAGCACATCTTCGGCCTCGGCAATATTACCCACTATCCTAAAGGCAACGTTTAACATCGCTTTAGAATATAATCGGTACAGCTCATAACAGGCTTTTTTACTGCCCTGTTTGCACTCAACCACCAGGTTGTAATGCTTGTCGATAAATACGGCTTCCAAATTTTGATCAGCTTGCACGTTATATGACGCAAGGTTTTTCACAACGTTGCATGAAGGTAGCGAATTTCGGAATTCGGATGTTCGATTTCGGATTTTTTGAATGCGGAAGGGGGAATTCGGAATTCGGAATTTTTTTTATCCCCTCCTCGGAGGGGGCGCGGCTGGCCGTGTTGTGGCAGGGGTGGGTTTCTGCGCGCGGCGTTTGCGTTAATGCATTTACGCCGAACACCTACTATTCGCCATATCTTTTGTTCAATTTTAAAAAAATCTCCCGATTTAACCCTACCTTGTTACAACCAATTAGCTTTATGGAAAGAAAAACTTTTATCCGATTAAGCGGTACTGCTATGGCTATTCCATTTTTATCTCCCTTAAGTGCATGGCCGATGGGTCAGCAGGAACGTTTAAAAAACTGGGCGGGTAACCTCACCTACAGCACCGGCAATGTATTTTATCCCAAAACGGTGGAAGAAGTGCAGGCCCTAGTGAAAAAGCACGACAAAATAAAAACGCTGGGCACCCGCCATTGCTTTAACAACATTGCTGACAGCAAGGACAACTTGTTATCAACCCGCGACATGAACAAGGTGGTATCGCTGGATGCCAAAGCGCATACGGTTACGGTTGAAGCGGGCATTAAATATGGCGAGCTGGCGCCCTACCTGGATAGACAGGGTTTTGCACTGCATAACCTGGCTTCGCTGCCGCATATTTCGGTTGGTGGGTCTATCACTACGGCTACGCATGGTTCGGGGATTAAAAATGGCAACCTGGCCAGTGCCGTAAGAGGTTTGGAAGTTGTTATTGCCGATGGCAGTGTTGTCCACCTTACCAAAGCTGCTGATGGCGAAAAGTTTAACGCGGCAGTAGTTGGCCTGGGTGCTATCGGGGTGATCACCAAAGTTACGCTGGCTATACAGCCTACGTTTATGATGCGGCAAAACGTGTTTATTGGCCTGCCGGTGGCGCAGCTGAAGGATAATTTTGAAAAGATCATGTCGGCGGGGTATAGTGTGAGTTTGTTTTACGACTGGCAAACCGACCGCATTAATGAAGTTTGGATAAAAAGCCGCGTAGGAACCGATGCGGAACATAACCAGTCCGAATTTTACGGGGCGAAGGCTGCCACCAAAAACCTGCACCCCATCATCGCCCTCGGCGCCGAAAACTGTACCGAACAAATGGGCGTCCCCGGGCCGTGGTACGAGCGGCTGCCCCATTTTAAAATGGGCTTTACGCCCAGCAGCGGCAAGGAACTGCAGTCGGAATATTTTGTGCCGTTGCACCACGCGGTTGAAGCTATTGAAGCTGTGGCCAAATTAGGGAAACAGATTGGTCCGCATTTATTTATTACGGAGGTACGCACCATTGCTGCCGATGATTTGTGGATGAGCCCCTGCCATAACCAAACATCGGTAACCATACACTTTACCTGGAAACAGGAAACCGAAGCCGTACTGGCCCTATTGCCCTTAATTGAAAAAGCCCTCGCGCCGTTTAACGCCCGCCCGCATTGGGGTAAAGTTTTTACCTTGAGCCCCAAAGTTTTGGAATCGCGCTATGAACGCCTGGCCGAATTTAAAAAACTGGTTGCCGGGTACGATCCGCATGGGAAGTTCCGGAACGCGTTTTTGGAGCGGAATATTTATGGGTAGATTTCAGTTGGCAGTTTGCTGTGGGCAGTTTGCAAGGGTTGGTGGGATGAAATACAAATAAAATGTCATAGTAATCAGCATGACGGGGGGGGAATTTAGATTATAGCAAGCTCATTCAACAAGTCCTTTGCCGGTATACCCTTTAATTTGCCTTGTTTTATCAGCTTCACTTCTTCAACTGCCTCTTTAATCCCTTCAAGTACGTCGGCCTTATGGCCTGTAAGTTGCGTTGCTTTAACACCCTTAAAGTTTTTTAGCACCTCCATCATAAATGAAGCTTTCTCGTCTTTTACGTCTAATATTATTTTCATGATTTGTTACAGAAGTATCCCGTAAACAAATTTACAAAAAATAAAATAAAAGGATTAGACGCTTGCTGAAACAATCGGGCCTTTTCGACTCACGACTAAAGTCCCTATAGCTATCAGGATCCGACTCAGGACTCAAAAAAATCACTCCCCGCCGGTAGCCCCTACTACCAGCGGCTGTAACGCGAGCCGTTGCCAAACAGGTTGAATAAAAATAGTATTATAGCTATTACAATAATAATGTGGATGGCATCGCCGCCTACGTGGAATGCGAAACCGCCAAGCAGCCAACTGATCACCAGTATAACCACAATTAGGTATATTAAACTTCTCATGATTGTACAACCGTAACGCGTTGATAATGTTTTATTTATTATTGGTGAATTAGTGAATGGGTGAGGTGGTGAATGGGTGAGGTGGTGAATTAGTGAATGGGTGAATGGGTGAGTTATTGAATGGTTGAATTAGTGAATGGGTGAATGGATGAATTGTTAAGTTGCTGAATTGTTGAATGGGTGAATTAGTGAATGGGTGAGGTGGTGAATGGTTGAGTTATTGAATTAGTGAATTATTGAGTGGGTGAATTGATGAATTGGTGAATTGTTAAGTTGCTGAATTGTTGAATGAGGTGGTTTTCAAGTGGACAGTTTGCATGGTTTGGGGATAGATTTGGGGGGATGGATTATAAAAAAATGTCATGCCGTCCGCCAAAAAGGGGTTGTGGCCTGAAAGCCAGAAAGCAAAGCGTAAACCGACTTAAGACTAAAGACTCCCGACTATGGACTTAAAATATGGGCGTTCGGGCGGGGCTTAGTTATCTTTCACAAATCGTAATAATGAACACGAAACCATGCCGGCGCTGTCGAGCAGAACGATGCCCGCGCCCGTGCTGTTTAATTTGTAAGCGTAGTTGTTATAGCCGTTGGACCGTTTGAAGTTTACATCCGAAGTAAGGTAGTACGCGCTGCTTTTATCAAACGGATAGGCAACCGTTTTGTAATAATAATACCCGGTGGGGGTGTTTAAAAAGTGCAGCGAGTTTACCAGCGTTGCTACCTGGGCACCGGCCGTATAATTGCCGCCGGCATCAGTTTGTTTTGAAACATTGGCCGTTAGCTTATTGAAATCGGCCACGGTAGGCACGCGCCATAAGGGGGGCAGTACTACATCGTAAACCGCCACATACTGCGGGTACCAGGCCCCCAGGGGGTCGCCAGCTATGGGATATACAAACCCGCCCTTGCCCTGGTAATTGTCCACCGTCCAGGTTTGGCTGCCTATAACCACCGTCCGGTAGTCGCCACCGTCAACGGTAATTTTACCATAATTGTTAAATGGTGGCTGGTCGGGCGTATGCACGTTTTTTTTACAGCCCTGCAGTATTGCGCAGCAACTGAGCAAAAGCAGGAAACAGTTACGGATTTGGCGGAAGGTATCTTTTGCCGACATGGGTGTAAAGAAGGTGTTAGTTTTTGTTTGATAAACTTAAGCAATATAATGGGGATTTGCAGGGCACAGTTGCGCGGGGGGGTAAATTATATTGATTGGATGAATTTCGCCGCTGTTTGGTGTTGGCGCCAACAGAAATAATGGCATCGAGGTTATAAAATTGGGTGGGGTATTTTTTCCAGTCGGCGACAGTATGTGCAATTTTTGCACTAACTGAATTGGGTTCCAGTTTTTTGGCCATCGGAGCTGCGGGCTTTACGCTGCAATCCTTAACGCCGGGATGGTGCTATCCAATTGAAGCTTGGCGAAGAAACACACCCCTGCCCCTCTCAAGAGGGGAACCCAACGCACAAGCCCGTTTCCCGCCGCTGTTGGTGTTGTCACCAACAGCTTTCGTGTACAGGACTGGCACGCATCTGAGTATTGACTCCCGACTTAAGACTTTGAACTCAAAAATTTGGCAGCATCAGCAAAAAGGGCAGGGCTTTGGTATAATCCAGTTCGGGATATTCTAAACCCAGGGCGCGTAAATTTTTGTAATATACCTGGTGTTGCTGGTAATAATTTTTCTCCGACTGTATAAACCAGGCTTTGGCCCCTAACTTTTGGGCCAGAAACCATTTTTCGAGCAAGCGGCCCGTGCGGCCATTGCCATCGTTAAACGGGTGAATTTTTACAAATACCAAATGAACCATGGCGGCATAAAAAAATGCGTCTTTTATATCCATTTCTGTGGCTAACAGTACCTCAATATCCGCATAAAGCTTTTCCATTTCGCCGGGTAAGGCGTATGGGCTTGCGGCTACATATTCAATTTTACCATCGGGGGTAGCTACATACATGTTTTGGGTGCGCAATTGCCCCTGCGAATTTTTTGGCAGCAAATGCCGGCTTAGCAGGCGGTGCGCTTCCGCAGTGTTTTCCGGGTTGAGGGTGTGGGTTTGGGCAAAAGTGTAGGCGTTGTACAAATCATCAATTTTCCGGGTGTAATCGGGTAAAAATTCGATGCCGAATTTTTTATGTTTAATGTACGAATCCAGTTCAATATCCTCGCCCTCTATCTTGCTGGAAAATACCGCGGCTACCGCAATATAAAAACTTAAAGTGGCTGTCGATATTTCCGCATCGGTTAAGGCATCAAAACGGTTTTGCAGCGCAATATCTACCTGTTGGCGGTATTCTGCCAGCAGGTCGGCTGGGATCACTTTTAATCTACCTTCCATAGCTTAATCTTTTTGATGTTTTAAATTCAAATTTAGAACAATCGTCTACGAATATCTACTGAGTGAAATTCTACCAAGATAAAAGGGCTCACGTGTTGGTCCGGTTTGAGGTAGTGGACGGTTTGTAGCGACTGGACATATAAAATTCATGGGATACTGCCTTGTAAGAACCAATTATTCAAACATTGCAGAACGACATGCTTTGACGGTAGTTTATTTGAAAAAATTTCTACCGGTGTTTCCCTGCAATAAATTGTTACATTTACCGATAACTAAAATATTACTTGCATGGATGAAGACCAAAGAATCGGAATAATAAACCGCGCGAAAGACTTTTTCAGGGAAAAAATTGTGCTTTCTCATATTACTGGAGGGATCGAACGGGCATCTCATTTAAGCGAATATAATATAAATCCATTTCTTTATAAATATCTCGCCAATTTCCTACGAGGTAACAGTTCACCGAGAAGTATTGCTGAAGCTTTAGTGTATCCACGACTGCTTGGAGCTTCGATAACTACAACTTTTGGAATGCAAGTTCAAACCTTAATCGGCGTTTTATTCGAAGGTTTAGGTTCGGCAATACCCGGCATCGATATTGAATTTATAGATATTACAGATGGGAACAAGAAATATTGCCAGTTAAAAGCCGGCCCCAATACAATTAACCATCATGATGTAGAAACCGTATTTGGTCATTTTCAGTCAACTATTAATATAGCGAGAACAAACAGATTGCCAATAGGCATAAATGATATGATTGTGGGCGTAGTTTATGGTGAGCCCGCAGAGTTAAGTAGCCACTATAAGAGAGTAAATGTTCGCTATCCAGTTTATATAGGGCAAGAATTTTGGCATAGGTTGACAGGTAGCGAAACATTTTATCTAGATTTAATAACGGCTTTTGGTGAAGTCGCATTGGAGGTTGACGCTTCTAGTCAACTTGAAGAAGCTATAGTTGCGTTGACCATTGATATTGAGCAATCTTTGGGAACGAATTAATTTGAAGGATGGGGACAGCTAGTTAATACTGTAAACCACTAAAATACGCTATTTACTTTAATACGTTAATGAAAACTTTAACATTCCTTTTCTTTGAGAAAGCGTTTATCGAATATCTCAGAATCTAATGAAATAAGGTAGACTGCATACGCATCAATAATGACTTTGGTAGTGGTATAAAAATTCTCGGCCTGTTTTCTATAAACCAACTGCATGCCTAGCATCCTCGTGCTCAGCAAGCAACTTTTCATTCAGAAAGTTAACCAATGATTCTCCAATTGCCCTTGCCAGGTTTACTGGAACGGCATTCCCTATCTGTTTATATTGTTGTGAAACAGATCCGGCAAATTTCCAATCATCCGGAAATGTTTGAATTCGTGCGTACTCCCGTACTGTAAACGGGCGTGTTTCATCGGGGTGGCAGCGTTCAGTTTGTTTTTGCGCAGGGCTACAAGTTAACGTAAGGCAAGGCTCATCCCAACTTATTCTTCTTGCCATGCCAGTCTTTCCACCTCCAAGAAAATAACTCTTTTGCATATAATCTTTTTGTATATCATGCGGCAAATCTCTCCAGTAACCTCCGGGAGGCACCAAATCTAACACCTTTTTTTTACTGCTTGGGTACTTAGTGCCTGCCGAATGCGGTACATCGGTATCATATAATTCACCTTTTTTTAAAGCGTCTTTTAGTGTATAAACGATTTTGTCGCTTTGTGGGTATTCAAAATCAACACAAATATCTTTCCTAACGCCAACTAAAATCAATCGCTCCCTTTTTTGAGGTACACGATGATATATAGCCTTTAACACACGGGGCGGCACAACCTTATATCCTATTTCGTCGAGAATGGAAATCATCCCATTTAGTGTCCGTCCGCCATCGTGATTTAACAGCCCTCGAACATTTTCTCCAATACATATTGCCGGGTTTGTCTCCTGTACCGCCCTCGCAAATTCATAAAAAAGTGTGCCCCTAGCGTCCTGTAATCCTAATTTTTTACCCGCGTAACTAAATGCCTGACATGGAAACCCACCGGTTACAATGTCAACTTTGTCTTTTAAATGAGAAAATGACATTTTTCTAATATCACCTTCCATTACGTTCCAATTGGGTCGGTTTAAACGTAAGGTTTCCGCTGCCGAGTGGTCGATTTCATTAAGGGCAACACATTTTAAACCGGCTTGTTCCAGGCCGATCGCAAGACCACCTGCACCGGCAAATAGTTCAAGAACACTATATTTTTCCATTGGCTCAATCATATAACCTTTTATGCCATCGTTTAAAGCAAACTCTTCGAAAAGCACCAGCTGTTCTTTTTTGTAGTACCTATAATTACTCATAGGCTCCCTGAAAGCTAATAGTTTCCCATTTTTATCCCATCGTCGCAGCGTTTCCTTACTTTTACCTAAGAGATTAGAAACTTCTGACAAAGTGAAAACTGTTTTCATATAACCATGTTATACAACCTTACACATGGTTACAAATATATAATAAGGTTTGATTGCTTTTAAATACTAATAAAATTAGTTTTCAACATTACGACAAATGTCTGATTATGAGGATGAAAAAATAATTAAGGTGCCTAGGTTTGAGAGAAGGTACGGGTTTTCCACGACTTCAGAACGAAGTTCATTAATGTCCAAGATTAAAGGGAAAAATACTGCGCCCGAGATCAAATTGAGAAAAGCGCTTTGGAACATCGGGTTTAGGTACCGTCTTCACAATAAGCAACTTCCTGGCAAACCAGATATCGTAATGCTAAAATATATGCTGGTGATTTTTATCGACGGCGAGTTTTGGCATGGATTCAACTGGGAACAAAAACGAAAAAAAATTAAAGCCAACCGCGATTTTTGGATACCAAAGATTGAAAGGAATATCCAAAGGGATAAAATAAACAATATTAAATTAGAAGCAATGGGATTTAAAGTCCTTCGATTTTGGGAGCAAGAGATTAAAAACAATTTAGAAAACTCGATATTGACTATAGCAGAGTTTATTAATGGTATTTCTAACGATTAATAGCTTTAACAAGTTCACTTCAACTACGAATCAGTCGCGCCAGCTAAAAGCGAAAGGCTCTCAAATAGGTTAATAGAGTTCGAGCTTTTTAACAGTTGTTAATAAGATTATTGGCCTTTGTTGATGTTGTCACCAATAAACTAGGGATGCTGACCGGTACTTAACCCCGTATATCGTTGCTTGTTGGTAAAAACACCACAAGGACTAAAAAAACGGTGTTGATCGATATGTGTACAATTATCCAAATTAGTTAGGTTAACAATGTGAATTTTTCATTTGGAATCCATAAACTTCCAGAATCATTCTTTTTCCAACTCCCATAGTTATTTAACCAAACCTTCATATCATTAAAATCATGAAGATTCAACTTGTATTTGTGTGATTCTTGAATTTTTCTCGCGTCTTCAGAAAAAAAAGATGTAGTGGCAATCAAACCGCCATTGGTATCATATTTTTGATTTAAAACCCAGAGAAATCTTTCCAATATATCAATCCCTATTTTTCTGTGAGGAGAATACCTTTTACATTCGACTAATGTCAAAACTTTTCTATTTGGTGGCAAGGTCATTATAGCGATGATGTCCCTGCCTCCATCATGAGTTTCTGGCAACAATTCAATTTCATACCCCATATCCTTTAGTAACGCTGCAACTAGTTCTTCAAATTTTCGTGAATGCAGTTTATACAAATACGCTGGATTATTTTTTAAAAATTTTATTAGTTCACTATCTACATTGTTCAGAATTATTTCAAGAGGTATTTTGACATTTTGATTTGTTTGTTCACTAATAGGGCTATTTGAAATTATTTTTATTTCGGACTCTTTTAAAGTGTATTGAGGACGGTCAATATGTCGTAAAAAGTTTTTAGCGATAGAAATACGTGTTTCTCGCTGAAAAAATGGAAGATCGATTATAATATCTTTTCCATTTTTTTCAGTTTCTAAAATAGTTCCTTTAATTGATCCTGAACCAAAGTTGAAGGCGTCGATAAAAACCTGATCCCCTTTTTTAAAAAGTAATTCAATTTCATAAGAATTGGAAAATTTCTTTAATTCCATTACCAATCTCTGCTCACCATGAGGAACACTGGTATAAAGACATTTTATCGAGTGTTTACGTAGAAAATCTTCGTCATATATATTTATTCTGCTGAAGATATATCCGGGAAAAAGACATTTAATCTCCTTCGTAAGATCCTTATAAACTGGGAGAAAAAAAACAATGTTTTTTTTAAATAAAAGGTTAGCTACTTTAAATTCATCACCTGTTTTAAGTTGAAGGCAAACCCACCTTTCGGTATTTTTGATTGCAAAATCGATACCGTTTTTTTGCCACCATTGAAATATGTAATCGTTCTTTTGCAATTGTTAATTTATTTTTCAGTCAATAGGCACATTTTTAACGCGGAGCAGCAAGTGTGAAACTTAATAGTTTGTCAAATTGAAGGTTATTTCATTGAAATCATTAAGGAATTTGTGAACGATATTTCGGCATGAATAAGGTTATAGACTATAATTTAAGCACAATATTAAATCCAAAGAAAAGATGCTTTCTACGATCAAATTCTCTAAATACAACTAAGCAAATAATCTGTTTAAAATTGTCAAAAAAATTTAATAAATATAAATAAACAATTGATTTTTAAAAGCTTAGTTTGAATTTTCCTTTTCCTCGTGCGAGGAAAAAAGGACTGGCAACGTAAACTGCGGCCCTCTTTTTCTACCAACCGGGGAAACGCCCAGGTTTAAGTCCTAAGTCCTAAGTCGGAGTCAATAGTCAGATGTGTGCCAGGCCTAAAAACGAAAGCTGTTGGTGACAACATCAACAGCGGCGGGAAAACAAAGCAGGTGGCAATTGGATATTGCGCCCTTTCAGGGCTGTAAATAATTTGGTGTCTCATGTGGCAATTGTGGCCATCGGGCTTCGCCCGATGCAGGTTTGTGGCGCCCTTTCAGGGCTGTAAAACTATTGCCGTTGAAAATACCAGCCCTGAAAGGGCACCATATACCGGCGATGGGCATAGCCCATCAGCCTATGAAAGCGATAAGTGTACAACATTGCTGCGTAAGCGCGGCCCCGGCTTCTACAAGCCGGGGAAACGCCCAATTTGAGTCCTGAGTCTTTAGTCTGGAGTCAATAGTTTGATGCGTGCCAGCGCTAATACACGAAAGCTGTTGGTGACAACACCAACAGCGGCGGAACAGGGAGATTTTCGACACTTAAAAAATAAGAATAAACTATTTATGAAGTGGTGACGCTATTTTGTCACCACTTTTCGTGTTTTTTACGATTACTTGCAGGTAAAAAACCGCCCATACTGCCCGGAAACGCGGTTTTTGTCGAAATTTTATAAGGGCCAACTGTTCCACCCTGTTCCACTCCATTTTAGTGGAACAGTGGCACAGTGGGAGTCTGGAGTTCTGAGTCGTTAGTCTTGAGCCGGTTGGGAAAAAGACTCAAGACTAACGACTCCAGACTCGGGACTAAAAATCAGGGTGCATATTGAGCCCCACGCCTATGCGGTTCCAGGCGTTAATGGTGACGATGATCATCATGATTTGCGCGGTAATTTCCTGGCCGAAGGTGTCGATTGCCTTTTCGTAGGTGGCATCGGTGAGGCCATTTTGGTGTATGAGGGTGATCTCTTCGGTCATTGCCAAAATAAGCTGCTCTTTTTCGTCGAAAACGTTGGGGGCTTCTTTCCAAACGCTTACCAGGTAAAGCTTTTTGGGGTCTTCGCCCAGTTTTATGGCGTCGGCGGTGTGGTAGTTAACGCAATAGGCACAGCCGTTAATTTGCGAGGCCCTTATTTTGATGAGTTCCTTGTGCAGTTTATCAACGCTGCTATCGTGTACGTAAGCGTCAAGCGCACCCATGGCCTTATAGGCCGCCGGCTGAACTTTTCCCATTAAAAATCGTGCTTTCATCGTATTTAATTTTTTATCAAAATTAAACATCGGCTGGCTTATGCAGGTACGCCAATTTTAATATTTGCGGTAGTCCAGGCTAATTTATTGGATGAGCATTGTGTTAAAATTTCTTTATATTCGATAAAGACTTTAAACCAACCTATTATGAAACCGAAACTGCTTTTGCGCATTGCCGCCATTTTGATATTTGTGCACACCGTTTTGCATACCATTGGCTTTTCGGGCTGGAAAAACGCGCCCGACCCGGTTGAGAAAGGTGTAATTGCTGAAATGACCGGGCATAAATTTCCGTTTATGGGCGCCGTACATAGCCTGGCCGATTATTATGATGGGTTTGGATACTGCTGTAGTGTTGCGCTGCTTTTGATTGCGGTGGTGCTGTGGCTTGTTTCAAACGATTTGTCGTCAAACAGCAACCTGGCAAAAAAAATAGTGCTCGCCATAAGTTATGCGCTGTTGCTTTGGGGCATTGATGAATACATTTTCTTTTTCCCGTTTGCTGCGTGTATTACCTTCGCCGCTTGCATTTGCAGCCGGTGGTCGGTTTATTTGATGAAGAAAAGCGCGGAAAGTTTTGTTTAGCTAATCCTGATTTTGGTATATTTTATTTTTAAGCAACTAAGCTGCGTGTTTGTAACGTATGTAATATGAACAAGGTATGTAACAAAGTTGATTTGCCTGTGATAAGTTAAAGCGGTAATTGTGAGGTGAAAAAAATTATAACTACTTTTAAAAACTGCTTATACCGTTCACAACAAAAATTCGTTATAAGCACTATTGCTTATAAATAAAAAAATATAAAATGAGAAAAATCTACCCGGGTTATCTTTCGCTATGTGCTGCAGGATTATTATTTACATTATTATTGGTGGCTTCCTGTAAAAAGGATCATGGCACGCCCACACCGGTTGCTACTGCTAAACCTATTGCCGACATTGGATTATATGAGGTTGATACCGATATTGTATCTGCTCCTAAGGACACCATTAATTATAAAAGGATTTTTATACCGATAACCAGGGTAGGCACGCAAACGGTTCAATATTTCAGCGTTTTTGATACCGGCTCAACCGGGATGACCATGGGTGCTGCCGGATTGTTGCCAAAATCGATGATCACCACCTCGGGTATTAAAATACCTGCCGGACAAGATTCTGTAAACGTAAATGGAATTACCGTGACCAACCAAACAGCCATTATGGCTTATGGCAATGCCCAAAGCGAAATACAGGAGTTTGGTAACCTGGCTTATACCACCATGATTGTTGGCACCCAACAGGACGGCATTACCACCGCCAGGATACCATTTTTTTTGTATTACAAAATTCTTGACGTTAACACCGGCGAAGCATCATATGACCACTCCAACGATGTATTTGGCGTAGGCCCCGGCGTAAGCTATGCCAGCGACCAGATAAAAAGTCCGTTGAGCTATTTTAAAACGGGTACTGGTGTAACCAGCGGCTTTAAGCTGGCCCAGTTGCCAAAAAGCGGTTTCAGCATTGGCGGTACCTTCGTTGCCGATTTGCTCACTATTGGGCTTGTTCCTGATGACCTGGCCGCATCATCGGGTTTTGTGATGCACCCGCTTCAATATTTTAACCAGGGAGGGTATTCGGCCGACCTCCCGGTTACTGTAACTTATGTGAACTTTAATGGCACCAGTAAAAGTTTAGCGGCTACACTGTTATTGGATACCGGCACACCTGCTATATCTACTATTGCCGACCCAACCGCAGCCAGCGATATTGCCCAGTTGCCCGTGGGCACCAATATCACGATATCAACGTCCGCAGGATTTAACTATACTTATACCAGCAAAAAATCTACTTATATAACTGACGTGGTTAAGCCAACCTTTACCGGTGACCCCCGTACCATTTTCGGTCTCGACTTTTTTACCGATAACGAGTTTTTGCTGGACTACACTGATCATAAGATCGGGTTGAAGAATAATTAGGTTTTAGACCATGGACTATGGACCATGGTCTAAAAACTCAATACTTAGCCGGTGTTCCCGCTTTTGGTATCGATTCCTGTATAAATTTCCTCAGGTTTTCTGTTGCGGTGGCAAGGTCTTCTTTGCGCAGGTACATCATATGCCCGCTTTTGTAGCCTTCCCATTTTAAACGGCCTTTAAGCCTTCCGCTGGGGTCGAGCTGCCAAAGGCTATATTTGGCATTAAAATAGTCGCAGGCGCCGTCAAAATAACCCGATTGTATCAGCAAATGCAGATAAGGATTTTCTGCAATCGCCTGCCTCAGGTTTTCGCCGGTATGGTCGTTTTTGTTGTCCCATGGCCAAACGTTGCCAAACATATTGTACTTCAGGTCGGTTTTGTAGTTAAGGTCGTTACGCAGGTAAATTTGCATAGCGGGAGTAAATTCGTGCAGCCACGCGGTGAGTTCGGCGTTGTAATCAGGACTATCGCCATAAGCCTGGCGGTCGATGCCGCGGTAGCGCGAATCGAGCCGGCCTATGGTAAAGCCTTTGTCGCGCAGCAACTCCTTCCAAAATAAATCGTATGAAACATTTAAGTTATTCCCCAAAATCACTTTAGGAGAAATACCGCTGTACCGGGCAATTTTGGCAGCTATATCATTGCGCTGGGCGCTATCAATAAAACCACCGCGAGCCATGGCGGGTATCAATTCATTTATGGTGAAGTTTTCAACCTCGGGCAAAAAGGCGGTTAGTTCTTTTTGTTGAATATCAGGCGACAGCATACCATGGTACCATGCGGTAGCGGCAAAATAAGGTAATTTTAAAGCCGCTTGCACGGGGCCGTTGCGTTCGATCCCCAAATCGGTGGGCGATACCAAAACAACGCCATTCAGGTACATCCATTGCGAATCCTGTAGCTCGAGCGCCAAACCCGATGCCCTTGTGGTGCCATAGCTTTCGCCGATTAAAAATTTAGGCGATGCCCAACGGTTTTTGCGGGTTACAAAAGTGTTAATCCACTCCGCCAAATATTTTATGTCTTCGTTTACACCAAAGAATTTTGATCCGGGTGTTTCCTTGTCCACAATCCGGGAGTAGCCGGTGTTTACCGGGTCGATATAAACAATATCGGCAACGTCCAGTATCGAGTTGTTGTTGTCTTCGATGCCATAGGGCTGAACGGGGTAGCCTTCGTTATCGGTATTTAAACGCCGTGGGCCGGTATAACCAATTTCCATCCACACCGAAGGCGTCCCCGGACCGCCGTTGAACGAAATCACCAAAGGGCGGCTGTTCCTGTCGCTCACATCGTCGCGCTCATAATAAGTGTAAAAGATGCCGGCTACCGGGCGACCCTCATCATCCCAGATAGGCATACTGCCGGCGGTTGCGGTGTACGGTACGGCTTTGCCTTTAATGGTTACGGTGTGTTTGGTAACCACCGCCGAATCGACCTGTAAAATACGGCTTTTTGAAACGGGATTAGTGTTTTTGCCGGGCTTGCCCTCAGGCTGCTGCGCAAATGTTGCTCCCGCAATTAAACATAGTAGTGTTAGTGAAGTAAAATGCTTCATGATATGGATATTAATAAGTGTCAGTTACCAAATATAGTCTATCAGCACCAGTAAAATGTGTGGGTACTTTATACCGATATGAACTATAATACAATACTAATCTTTTATTTGGGCATTAGCAAAGTCACCCGTAAATCGAGGCTTAAGGCATAAGAATCCAACAAAAAAATTACTTAGTAGCTTTTCAATTTATCCAGTAATGCATTCAACGCCGATAAAGCATTCTTGTACTCAGGGCTATTGAAATATCCTGTGTTTACAGCAACATCTACCTTAAATTTACTTGCAAGCAAGGCCCGGCACCTTTCGGCATAGGCGGCGCAAACGGACATCTGATCCATCAGCCCCTTTAGCTTTACTTTACAGGCTTTCAGTTTAGCAGTTGATGATTGATCCTGGGCTTCGCCATTCTGTTGTTGTTTTTGCAACGCGGCTTTTTTAACATCCAGCTTCGCTTTCGCGGCATCCAGTTTATCTTTCCATTTGCCCAACTGGGCAGCCTGGGCATCAATCTCTATTTTTTCCTTATTCAGGGCGGCCACCGTTGTTGCTTTGCGATCTTTGGCGGCTAAGGCATTATTGGCAAGCACGGCTTTGTTATGTCGGCTGAGCAGATCGCTGTATTTTGCGCCAGCGGCATTATAATTATCCATATCCTGTTTGTAGGGGATAACATCGTTTTTATTAAAATTATTAGTCCCGGTGATGATCTCGTTTTTTAATGCGAATGCTTTGCTTTGGTCGTTTTCAGCGGCTGTCACCCGTGCCTTTTCATTTTCTACATCAGCACAAAGCGCCCTGGCAGTAGTTTCAGCCCTTGTTATGGCAACTTGCAATTCAGCAGCAGTTTGTGCTGCGGCAGGATCGGGAAGGGTGTAAACTTTATTGGATACAGCGTCCGATACGGTTACCGGCTGGGCATATAACGATGCATAAAAAAGGAATGGCAAAACAATTAAAATAAAATACTTTTTCATTGCAGCAGGTTTGGATGATTCAGCTTAACGCATTGAACAGATACGTTTTGCTAAGTTTCAAAAAAAATCCGGAAAATCAACTATCGGCACCGGTTGAGCTCAACCGTACTCGGTTTTGAGATATCTGTTACGCTTTATTTATAAAATTCTGAATCTGTTTTATTGTTTACGCAATCGCTTATTTTGTGTTAATAAACGGCAACGCCGTACAACCCAATACAAATGCCATGAAAAATACGCCATTAAGCGAAGCGGAAATACAACAGCTGCGGGCTGAAACTAAAGGGACCGCTCAAAAAATACATTTCAACAATGCCGGCGCATCATTGCCGCCTGATGTGGTTACAGGTACCATTTTTAATTATTTAGCCGAAGAAGCGGTTTGCGGCGGTTACGAAACCGAATACAAATACCGGGAAGAACTGGAAAACACCTATAGCCTGATTGCAAGATTGATCAATGCGCAAAAAGATGAAATAGCGGTGGTTGAAAATGCCAGCATAGCGTGGGGCCTGGTGTTTAATGGTATTGATTTTAAACAGGGGGACGAGGTGATCACCTCGGAAATGGAGTATGTAACCAACTTGTTTGGCTTTTTAAATGTTCAGAAAACTACCGGGATTGAAATTAAGGTGATACCCAATGACGCCAATGGGGATTTTGAAATTGCGGAGCTGGAAGCGGCCATTTCACCCCGCACTAAACTGATTGCCATCACACATATATCATCAACAGCTGGCGGAATGATGCCGGTGGTTGAAATAGGTAAAATAGCCCGCAGGCACAATATACTGTACCTGGTGGATGCCTGCCAGAGCGCAGGGCAGGTGCCCATTGATGTGGAGGAAATAGGCTGCGATATGCTATCGGTAACAGGGCGCAAATACCTTCGCGCGCCGCGCGGCACCGGCTTTTTGTATGTGCGAAAGACGGTACAGGATGAACTGAAATTGTTTTTTATAGATGGCCATACCGCCCAATGGAACGGCGCCGACGACTATAAAGTGAGGGACGATGCCCGCCGTTTTGAAGTATTTGAGAAAAACCGCGCCATCACCCTGGGCCTTGGGAAAGCGGTGGAATACGCGTTAAACATAGGCGTGGATAGGATTTGGCTGCGGGTACAATACCTCGCCAATCTCTTACGCTCCCAATTGCGCGCCATTAAGGGCGTAACTGTTCAGGACATGGGCAGCGAGCAATGCGGGATAGTAACCTTTACCGTTGAGGGGATAGAAAACGGGACGGTAAAAGTCAAACTCGGTGAAAAACAAATTAATGTGTCCATCGGCCTGGCAAAATCAACACTCATTTATATGGATAAAAATGGGTTGAACGGCGTAGTAAGGGCATCGTTGCATTATTACAATACCGAAAAGGAGATTGATATTTTTTGTGATGCCCTATCGGCAATGAAAGTGTAACAGTTGGAGAAAAAACTGCTCGCTATTTAGGTTGAGTGGCATAAATCTTTAAACCGAGGATGCCCACCATAATCAGGGTCATAAAAAATATTTCGGCGAATGATATCCGTTGTTGAAAAAAAACCACTTCGGATATTTTTAAAAAGATCAATGTAGTGGCGGTCCATACAGCAAATGCCATTGCCGTTGGTATTTGTTTAATGGCAGTTGAAAAGAAATAGATGTTTGCCAGGCCAAATAAAACATAGCCCACAAATGGCAGAATTGCCTGCAAGCCCCCGGGCCATTTGTAAAAGTCGTTTATCGTTACCGCTTTAAGGTCGCTGAATTTCATAAACTTCAAGCAGAACGTCCAGCAGGTTTCGCAAATAGCGGCTAATACTAAAAATATCCAGGCCAATGGGTTGTAATTAAATTATTGACTGCAAGATATAAATTTCCACTTGGATAATGCAGGATCTTGGCGCGGGTGGTTTTATCACTGGTTACTGTTTATAATTGTAATTCAAAGGCCTTTCATCGTCAGTTGTGGCCGTTTGGAGCGAAGATATGCCATCTGTGTCTTTGGGATCGGGGTGAATATTTACAATGGCCGCTTCTTGCTTTTTCGCAAATACTTTTTTCAGCGCTATTAAAGCATTAGGCCGCAAGTTATAATACCAGTTAAACCATTTGTATTTTAATAACGACTTTTCATCAAAGCGTTTTACCGAAAAAGCGTGCTGCAGGAAATAATCCTTTGGGTAATCGTAATATAAACCCCAGTTATCGCGGTCGTTGCCGGGTTTGTGACCAGGGAAATAGGCTGTACCGAACAGATAATCCCAAACAGAAAATTTGGTAGCAAAGTTTGCATGAAACACTTCCCGATAATTTGCATGGTGCCATAAATGCAGTTCGGGCGAGTTCAGGAAGTATTTAAGCTTCCCAAACTTCACGTTAACGTTGGCATGGATAAACATACCGAACATAGCATCGAGCAGCGCTTTAATAGGAACAACCTCGGGATGTGCGCCCATGATAACAATCGGCGCAAATTCAATAGTCTGGTTAATAATAATCTCTACTACGTGCGATCTTGATCCCGCCAGAAAATCCACCTCCTTGCCTGAGTGATGTGCCTCATGTGTGCGCCAAAGCAGTTTACTCGAATGTTGCAGGCGATGAAATAAATAGATATAAAGATCGTGCGTCACCAGGAAAAACAACACCTGTTCGGCGATGCTCCAGGTTTTAAAAAAAGCAAATCCGTGCCAGTTGATGCCGGTTTGGATAACAGGGATGATGTATACGAAAATGAGAATTTTTAAAAAATAACTTTGGATAATGGTGTACCATACCAAATCAACCCAAAAGCCTTCCCTAAAAAAAGGAAGCCCCTTGCGGTATGGTGAAATACGTTCCCAGGCGATGATGAATATCACCCAGCTGAACAGTATTATCGTTGTTATTTGAATTAATGTCATTCTTCGAAGTCTAAAAGCCCTAATCCGAAAGATAGTATACCCTTCGAGCTGCGACCAGCATTTTTATTTGAACATCGAAATTTATTCAATTACTTCAGCATTCAAAAATTCTCCCGGAGGATTTGACATTGATATTAACAATGTTTAGCGATTTGCAACGCATCAGCTCTCCCCACCATGTCATTTCGACCGTAGGGAGAAACCTCCTATGATGAAATATGTAGGAAAAGAGTTTAAAAGTTCCTAAAAAGCAGTAGTAGATTATTTAAAAGTACAATTTATAAATGCTTTATCCAAAGCGTGGCTCTGTTTTCTTAACTTTCGTGTGCAGATCAGAAGAGGAAACAGGCTCTGCTGAGGAGCAACCTGCCAGCAATATGATCCGCTGAATTGGATAAAAGGCCTCTGAAAGGGGGCTTTTATTATTTTATCCTTTTCATAGATGGCTAAGAAAACCTTCAACGATATGTAGGATAGATAATGCGTTGATAACAACCAATCAATCTCCTATGAGCAGATACCGCGCTATGCGGACTGCAGGATCGCGTTTATATTATTCATTAAAAAGGGCAACCGTAGCCTTATACAAAACAGACACCTTTCGGGCTGCGGATTTCTCAGTTCGGTTTGCCGCTTGATAAAAAAACTAACCGGTGTTTATCAAACATTAGCCAGTCCGTTTTATTTTACAACCGCTGTTACGTATCTGGTCTGCTGCTTCATGACAAAGCGGATACGGTTCAGCAGCTTTTTGGCGATCTTAATGATCGCCTTGTTCTTTTTCATCCTTTTAACATATCCGTTAAAGGCCATCGTCAGGGCCGGATCCAGCCTTACGGCTACCCAGCTCGCTTCGATCAGCTTTTCGCGGAGCTGGTGGTGCGCCCTGTTAGTCAGTCCCATTACGTTTTCTTTATCGCCACTGCCATGTGTATTGGGCACAAGCCCCACAAAGCCACATAGAGCATCCAGTGTGGGGAAACGGTTGATATCGCCGATCTCTGTTACCATCAGCAAGGCGGTGATCTCGCCGATGCCGGGGATGGTCCTGACCAGTTCGATGGACCTGAGGTGGCGTCCCTGCCGGGACAATGCGCGTACTTGTTTTGTAGCAGCCAGCACCATGCCGCGTGCCTGTTCATAACCTTGTATCAGTAAGTCCAGGTTGATCTTTGCCGATGGCGTCAGCGAAAGTTCTTTAAGCCACCGGATGAAGTTGTTCGACCAGTATCGGTCTGCATCACCGGATATAATAATACCCTGGAAGTTGAGCCATCCTTTGATCCGGTTCTTAAAGCGGGTCTGGTCTTTTACCATTTGCTGGTAAAAGCGGATAATACCACGGTCGTCCTGCTGTTCAACCCCCGGAATAAAAATCCCTTTCAGGGTACCCTCGCTAAGTGTTTTTCCCAGTTTGCGGCAATCCACCGTATCTGATTTACGATGCTTTTCTTTATCCGTGGTCGGGACATCCGCCGGGTTCACTACGATGCAATTGATGCCGTAATCCGAAAACTCGCGCTGGTAGCCGAACCCGCAAAAACCAGCTTCATAAACAACATGGTAATCTGCCCGGGGATAGTTTCGCAGTAAATGGTCGCTTAACTCTTTTACCGACGGGTTCTGCGAAAATGTTCGCAGTTCCATCTGTTCGTTGCGCAGGGATACCTTCCACGACTTCTTATGAACGTCTATCCCTGCAAAAATCTTTTGTCCCCTAAAATCTAATTGTGTAACTTGTTCCATGAGTTCCTGATTTAAAGTGTTTGTTTAATGTTTTCACCTTAATCTACAACCTTTTTTCAGGAACTCTTTTTCAATAACTCGATTTCATACATACGATCTTATACGTCATATATCGCGCGTGCAATGGAGCATGTAGAAGATTTCTCACTATCGTTCGAAAAGACATTAGGGTTGATATTTGTGCCTCAAGCCTTCGTTTTATATTCTTCGCTGATATTTACGCGCAAACGTTTCATCGGCCCTAATTCCGACTCATAAACTCTTTTTACGCCATCGCCGGCGGCGATTTCAACATCCCGGATATCGCGAACCAATCTTTGGAAACCCTGTGGCTCCACTGAGGCTGCATGATCCGACCCCCACATGGCGCGGTCAAGCGTAAAGTGACGTTCAACAAACGTAGCACCCATAGCTGATGCTGCCACGGTAGTAGCCAAACCTGTTTCGTGACCTGAATAACCAATCGGTACGCCGGGATAGTTGGCAGCCAGGGTCTGGATCATCTTTAGGTTCAATTCTTCGGGTTTGCACGGATAAGCTGATGTTGAATGGGCGATAAATAAAGGATAGTTTTTATCGAACGACCAAACCAGGTCCACGGCATCTTCAATTTCTTTGGTGGTCGACATACCGGTTGAAAGCATCAATGGTTTGCCGGTTAACAGTATTCTTTTGATCAATTGAGTATCGGTAAGCGATGCCGATGCCAGTTTATACAGCGGCGTATCAAACTGCTCCATAAAGTCAACTGCTTCAACATCCCAGGTAGAAACAAACCAATCGATACCTACTTTTTTGCAATATTGATCGATGGTGGCGTATTCCACTATACCAAATTCTGTTTTGCGTTTGTAGTCAATGTACGACATCCGGCCCCATGGGGTATCGCGCATAATTTCCCATTGGTCCTTCGGAACGCAGATCTCGGGAGTCCTTTTCTGAAACTTAACCGCACTGGCTTTAGCTGCTACCGCTTCGTCAATCAATTGCTTGGCAATTTCAAGTGAACCATTGTGATTAATGCCAATTTCGGCAATAATATAGCAAGGTTCACCCGGGCCAATTTTGATGCCGCTATTTAATTTGATTGCCTCAGTGGGGCGGGCAGAAACTTTGTGACCGGTATGTGCCAGGATGATCATCTCCGCTACTTCCCTGAAACAACCTTTGCCACCGTTCGACTGGCAAACAACATCCGCTTTTTCCCTAATGAATGAGATAGCATCGGCCGGGCAAAAGGAAACGCCCACCAGTTTTATAATCTCCAGGTCGTTGGTATCATCGCCAATGTAAGCCACTTCTTCGCTCTTTAGGTTAAGGCGGTTCAGTATTTCTTTTAAAACCGCGGGTTTATCTTTAACACCCAAATGCAGTTCGGTAATCTTTAATTTTTCGGCCCGTTTAATTACCGATGGCGAAAGCTCACCAGTGATTATACCTGTTTGTACGCCCGCCAGGTTGCGCATGCGTTCAACACCCATTCCGTCGCGGATATCAAATTTCTTTAGTTCTTCACCGGCTTCGCCATAATAAACGCCGCCGTCAGTTAATACACCGTCACAATCTGTGAGGAGTAACTTAATTTGTGAGAGTTTTGCTGTTAACATATCATTAATGTTTAAATTGGGTTCAAAATGTAAAATGAGTATGGTTCAAATTGTCGCTCGCATAGCCTACTCACCCCGACTACGCTTTGCTTGTCGACCCTCTCTTCACCTGCGGTGGAAAGAGGGTAAAACTTGTATTTTATTTTTCACCCTCTTTCCGCGAAGCGAAGAGAGGGTGGTCGGGCGGAGCCACGACCGGGTGAGTCAAACGGAGCGCGTTTATTAATCGCACCGATTTGAATTGCGCACCCGTTTAAATTGCTGTCCATCCGCCATCAACCACCAGGTTGGCGCCGGTCATATAAGCCGATGCATCGCTCGCCAGGAAAACCAGAGCGCCCTGGTAATCGGTGGGTTGCGCCATACGGCCAAGCAATGTTTTAGCTGAATAATTTTGTATAAAAAATTCGTTTTGTGCGTTTTCGACACCACCAGGCGAAAGTGTATTTACACGTACACCTTTATTACCCCAGTAGGCCGCCAAAAACCGGGTGAAGTTTACAACAGCGCCCTTGGTAACCGGGTACACAGGCGACTTATAAAAGGTCTGCTCGCCGCACTCGTTGCGATAAATAGATTGATCGGGCCCGACAATACCATAGGTTGATGCAATGTTGATAATACTGCCGCTACCCTGCCCGGCCATCACCGATCCAAAAACCTGCGACGCCAGGAACACCCCGGTTACATTTACGTCCAATGATTTTTTAAATGCATCTAGCGGGTAGTTTTCAAAAGCCGATAGCTCCTTAGCCATCCCCGGATTTTCAAACATGTCGTTGATCGCCGCATTATTCACCAGTATATCGATTGATCCGTAACGGGTTAAAATCTGGTCGCGGGCAATTTTTAAGGAGTGCTCGCTGGTAACGTCAATTTTTAGTCCGCCGTGCTGCTCGCCCAGGCCTTCGGCAAATTTTCCGCATGCGGCTTCATCCATATCAGCAACAACAACGTGTGCTCCTGCTTCAGCCAGCGCTTCACAGTGTTTTTTTCCCAGCAAGCCCAGGGCGCCGGTAACAATAGCGGTTTTATTTTTTAATGAAAATAGGTTTGTCATTTGTTATTGGGTCATTAAGTCATTGGGTCATTAGGTCATCGGTCATTGGGGCTCCGTTGAACCATCCAATGACTTAATGACCCAGTGACCTAATGACTTTTTATACCGCCTTCGGCTTAATATTATAGTTACTTACTTTACGGAATACTGCTTCCAGCACGTCGCCTTTTAAATATTGTTTTACGTTGCCGCTTTCAATCGCTTCTTTCATTATCGGCATCACATCGCGGTAAGCCGAAAGGGTATAGGCAATATCCTCATCGCTATGGCTGTAGCACATGTTATGAAAACCGGCCCAAAGCACCCCGCGTTTAATCATTTCCTGCTGCATTAAAGCTTTTACTTCAAGGCCGTTACCGGCTTCGGGCGTAAACGTTACCATCGAGCGGCAGTTGTAGCCAATGCAACGGGTGTAAATATCCATACCTGTTTCAATGGCTATCTGGTTGTAACCGTCTTTCATCAGTCCGCCTTTTTCATCAAGATATTGCGGCACATTTTTGTCGCGCAATTCGTTAATAGTCGCAACACAGGCCGTCAGCGACAGGGCCTCGCCACCAAACGTTGTATAGCTAAACACTTCCGAATTAAACAATTCCATTACATCGGCACGGCCAGTAAGCAGGGCGATGGGCATACCGTTAGCGCAAGCTTTTGAGTAAACAGCCAGGTCGGGCTTTACATCAAAATACTCCTGCGCACCACCTATGGCAATGCGGAAGCCGGTCCACATTTCATCGAAGATCAGGAGCGTTCCGTTTGCAGTGCAGGCTTCGGCCAGTTCCTTCAGGAAGCCCGGTTTGGGGGCCTCAAAAATAAAAGGCTCCAGTATCAGCGCAGCTACAGTTTCGTCAAGCGCAGCTTTAATGGCATCTATGTTATTGTATTCAAAAGTGTAGGTCATGTTTTGAATGGCCTCCGGGATTCCAGCATTGCGGCTGGTAATACCTATATACCAATCGTGCCAGCCATGATACCCGCAGCAAAATACTTTTTCGCGCTTGGTAAACGCCCGCGCAACACGTATAGCGGCTGAGCAAACATCGGCGCCGGTTTTTGAAATTTTTACCGCCTCCGCGTTGGGAATAATCTCCTGTATCAGTTCACTCACTTCCACCTCCAGCGGGTGCATCAGCGAAAAGGTGATGCCGTCTTTCAATTGTTTTTCGATGGCCTCGTCAACCGCAGGATAAGCATATCCCAGCGAAATGGGTCCTATGGCCGCGTTAAAGTCTATATACTCGTTGCCATCAACATCCCAAACATGCGAGCCTTTGCCCTTTTGAATATATTTTGGCGCCACGCCATTGGTGAATTGTCCGGGGCCTTTTGCCAGGGTTTGCGTAACCGGTTTTTGAACTTTTAGTGCACGCTCATATAACGCATTTGATTTGGTTATATCGGGGTAATCAGCGTTGAATTTTACAGAATTTGGCATCGTATTCGTATTTAATATTATTCGGAAAATTGTGGGACAGAAATTTCGGGTTGATAGGCATTGGTTGTATAACCTAATATTTTCTCGGCTATTTGCTTGCCGGTAAAGCCTTCGTGCTCCAATACGTTTGGCAGCAACGATGGTTTAAACCATTTATCTTTCAAAGCGATAGGAAGCACTTTGGCCGTCAATTGGTTTTTGAGCAGCACCTCGGCAACAATACTGTACAAGCCGCCGGTAACAAAATGATCTTCGAGCGTTACGGTAAGGCCGCTGCCCTGGGTTGCCTGTAAAACCGCCTGCTCATCTATTGGTTTAAGGCTCCGCAGGTTGATAAGCCCGACGGATAATCCTTCGTTTTTAAGAATTTCGGCAGCTATCAAGGCTTGTTCAAACAGTAATCCATAGGTTAAAATAGTTACATCTTCGCCTTTCGAAATAATTTCGGCCTTGCCTAATTCAAAAGGTTTATGCTGATGATCGGTTTTGCGGGTATTGATGCGTACGTAAGACGGATTTGGATGCTGCCAGATCTGCGGCAGCATCATCACCAGGTCCTGCTCATCGGCAGGGGCAAAAACCGTCATATTCGGGATGCCGCGCATCAGTGAAATATCTTCCACCGCCTGATGCGTAGGGCCGTTACCATCGGACAAAAATCCGGGTATAAAACTGCTTAACTTAACCGGAAGATTGGGGATACCCGCATCCGTCCGCACAAATTCAAAGGCTCGCATCGTTAAAAACGAAGCCAGTGCATGCACCACCGGGATCCGTCCGCGCAACGCTAAACCAGCAGCAGCGCCAATCATGGTTTGCTCGGTAATACCGGTATCAATAAAGCGCTTCCCTAATTTGCCGGGGATGTTGCGAACCAAAGCGCGGTTTTCCGCTGTCATCACAATAAAACGTTCGTCCGATAAAGCGATCTCTGTTAATAATTCTTCGTATGACATATTACCTGACTACTAAAGTTTCTGATGTTAATTGTGTTAAATGTTCGCCGTGCAGCTCTTTCAACAAGCTTTCTACTTCGGTGGCGTTAAAATTGCAAAACCACCTATCAGCCCTGCGCTCGATGCTAGGCAAGCCTTTGCCTCTGACGGTATCGGCAATAACCACATTGACTTTACTTTCCTGGAACGGAAATGCAGAGAATGCCTCGTGTAATTCGCTAAAGCTGTGACCGTTTATCCGTTTAACGGCAGCCCCAAAAGCGGTAAATTTATCATGCAGCGGTTCCAGCGGAATTAACTCTTCAGTAGGCATATTGGCCTGGAAATGATTGCGGTCGATCACAAAAATCAAATTATCCAGTTTATAAGCGTTGGCAACCAGCACGGCTTCCCAGCAGGTACCCTCGTTTAATTCACCATCGCCCATAATGCAGATCACTTTGTTTTTTCCGCCTCTGATCTTGATATCCATAGCAACGCCAATTGCTACCGATGGTAAATGACCAAGCGAGCCCGAATGAAATTCGATGCCGGGAATATGGGTATTGGGATGCCAGTAGATATGATCATCCAGCGACAAATGGTTTTTTAAACGCTCTTTATCGAGCAAGCCAAGCTCAGCAAAAGTGCCGTACAGTGCTGGTACATCGTGCCCTTTTGAAAGGAACAGGTAATCCCTGTCGGGGTCATCCAGGTTGTTGGCGTTGATATTTAAAAATTCTGAGTACAGGTAAACAATCAGATCAGCTGCCGAGAGCGAGGCGCCAACAAAACATCCGCCGTCGGTCGACATTTTGATGATATGCTCGCGCACCTTTAACGCGGTAACTTCTAATTGATTAATAGGAATGGTAACACTTTGCATCTATCTTTTATATTAAATATTTAAAGTTAGGGCGAGTTTTTTTATATTTTGTTAACCTAAGGTCACTTTTGTTTGTTCCGCCGAAATAGTTTTCAACTCATCAAGGTGATTTCGGTACCAGTTTACACCGGCGTAGGCTGCATTAATTTGATATATTTCGGGCTGCTGCTCCAGCAGGCTTACAATGTCTTCGCACGAAAAATCAGGTTTATTGGGATATAATTCCTCAAAAACGCGTTTTATAAACAGGTAGTCGGCTTCGTAATCTATGGTAAACCGGTGCGACATGGAATGGTCTTTACCCGTATTCCAAATTACGTTACCAATTCTGAAGTCTTCCTGATTTTCCCAGATGTATGGCGTAGTATGCTCCAGCTCCAGTGGCCGTTTGGCTTCTTTCCAGGCCTTTTCAATACAATCCATGGTCATTATTTCCACATCGTTACCGTCGGGGAAAGTTGCGGGATGCAGATTGCTCACATAATCGTAATCCGAGGCATTTGCAAAATAAAAATCAAGTACCTGGTCAATCACGCGGGGATCAATCAACGGGCAATCCGATGGTATTTTTAGTATGGTGGATGCGCCATATTTTTTGGCTACCTGGTAATGGCGGTCGAGCAGGTTATTCAGGCTACCCCGAAAGCAGGGGACACCTATATTTTCTGCTTCTTTTTCTATTATATCATCGCCTTCTTCGGCTGATGTGGCAATTACGATCAGCGCTTTATGTTTTATCATTTGCAGGCGCTCCACCATGCGGTGTAAAAGGCTTTTACCCAAAATGGGCAGCAAAACCTTGCCTGGCAAACGGCTCGACGACATCCTCGCCTGCACAACTATTACAATACTCTCCGACATAGATCAATTTGTTCTTTTACCTTATCAGGCATATTGCATCTCGAAATATGGCTCTTTCTCCGCCTGGAAAGTAAAGTGTTTTAGAAAATCACCCTTATTCCCATTAAAGTTAATATACCCGCGACAAATTTGCGCAATATTTTTTGCAGAAACACCACCGTTCTGGATAGGCGCCATTCGGATTAACTCATTAAGATCGAAATAAGAATGTACTTTTTTGCCCAGCGCAATCCCCGTATAAACAACGGTTGAATATTGGGTGATCAACTCGCAGCAATTGGCAATCATGTGGTTGGTATTACCATTATGGAAAACAAGCGTACCGGCCGGTGCATACTTCTTTATTTCCCGTTCCGCACGGTCAACTTTTTCATTGGGATGCAGCTTAAATAGCATCCGCCTGCCATTGGCTATTTTAACTGCTTTTTTGATAAACGAGGGCCTGTTCTCAAACCGGTAAGTTTCGCGCATATCAGTAGTCGCCACCATTACATAGTCGCGAAAGGGGAAATTATTATTCAAATACTGCGCCTGGTGATCGTAATTGGGGATACCGGTCACAATCAGTTTCGAAGGATCAGTACCATTTTTGGCAAAATGATTTTTGTAGCCCAATGATGCTGTACAGTAAATATCGCACACATTGGTCGATCCGTTTAACGAGGTATTACCCGTAAAATAAGGCGGTAAAGCCAGGGCTTTTACCGCGCCGGTTAAAATGGTACGTTTATCAATCATGCCCTCCTGCACCCAAATGGTTTTTGTTTGCCTGAATTTTTCGGCCACCACCATATCGGTGCAGTTTACAACAAGGTCATACTGGTTTTTTTCGCCACCGAAGTCAATTTGCAGGTCATGCAACCTCATATAGTTTTCGGCCTGCAACTTGAAGTGATTGGCCAGCACCGTACCGTTTGCAACGGGGGTATATTTTAAAACAGCTTTCAGTAAAGGCGTATCGGGAAACAGGTGGCTGAACCAGCAATCAAAGTCATTTAAATGCGTCGAGATCTGGTGCATTTGCTGCGTTTGATTCATCGAACCGGTAATAAATAACACCTTTCTCCTCATTGCTTTGTCTTAATCAATTTTTAAAACTACAAATTAGGATTTGGCTTTTACCAGTCGCGGATTAATGTTAATACATACTTAATCTTAGCTTAATCAGCTGTGTTAAAGGTGTATTAATTAGATGTTAAGCGGATTGGGGTGTGGGAACGCCTTCGCTAAAACTTCGGCTACAGAATGGATAGCCCGTTTATAAAAAGAGGGAAAGACTTATTCAAAACTAAAAAGTTCTGTTAACGTTAGGCAAATCTGCCTGCAGGTATCTTCATCCATTACACCTAACTTTTTTATTAACCTTAATTTTGATACCGAACGAATATGGTCCAACGCTACCTGCCCTTTTTTATTTTGAAAAGTACATTCTACGCGATGCGGATAAGGTTTAATGGCCGAAGTCATTGCAGCAACCGTGACAGTAGCAAGAATTCTATTAAGCTCGTCAGGGGATATTACCATGCATGGGCGCGTTTTGCTTATCTCGCTACCGATTACCGGGTTAAGATCGACAAGCCAAACATCAAATCGTTTAACTACCACTGCCATTCATCTTTGGTTAATTCATCATCAAAGCCTTCCAGCATTTCATCATCTGGTTTATGCCCCGCAGCTACTGCAGAGATTAACGCTTCTTTCCAACCGGCCCGAGCCTTTTTTTTTGCGTTGATAAGAATACCATTTTGCGTAGGGTTTATTTCTATATGATCGGAAAGATCATATTGCCGGATCAATGATTTAGGAATACGGATACCAAAAGAATTGCCAATTTTTACAAGTTTTGTTTCCATATTTCAAATATAATAAAAGTAATTACAAAGTATGCACAATTGTAGCTTTAATAATTAAAATGCTACAAAAGTGGTCGGCTATGCGGCATTTATAGGTCTCATGTCTTATTTTTGCCACCTGTTTTATATATCATGAGCGAAGAAAGGTCATTAAATTTTTTAGAAGAGATAGTTGAGGGTGATATTGCCGCCAGTAAGAACGATGGCAGGGTGCTAACCCGTTTTCCACCCGAGCCTAATGGCTACCTGCATATTGGCCATGCTAAATCCATCTGTTTAAACTTTGGTCTAGCCCTTAAATATGGCGGTACAACCAACCTTCGTTTTGATGATACCAACCCGGTTAAGGAAGATGTTGAATATGTTGACAGCATTAAAGAAGACGTAAAATGGCTTGGTTTTGATTGGGCCAAAGAATTGTATGCATCCGATTACTTCGACCAATTATATGAATTTGCTGTTACCCTGATAAAGCACAACCTGGCTTATGTTGATGACAGTACCGCCGAAGAAATAGCCGCCCAAAAAGGTACGCCTACTGAGCCGGGAACACCAAACCAATACCGCAGCCGCAGCGTTGAAGAAAACCTGGAACTTTTTGCCGAAATGAAAGCCGGTAAATACCCCGATGGTGCAAAAGTATTGCGGGCAAAATTGGACCTTGCTGCACCGAATATGCACCTACGTGATCCGCTGATGTACCGTATAAAGCATGCACACCATCACCGTACCGGCGATAAATGGTGCATTTACCCAATGTATGATTTTGCGCACGGCCAATCGGATGCTATTGAGCAGATAACGCATTCTGTTTGTACCCTGGAGTTTATCCCCCACCGCGATTTGTATAACTGGTTTATTGAGCAACTGCATATATTCCCATCCAAGCAATACGAGTTTGCGCGCTTGAACCTGAATTACACCGTGATGAGCAAGCGCAAATTGCTGCAACTGGTTAATGAAAACCATGTGGAGGATTGGGACGATCCGCGCATGCCTACCATCAGCGGTTTACGCCGTCGTGGTTATACGCCCGCTTCTATCCGCGATTTTTGCGAACGCATCGGCGTAGCCAAACGCGAAAACATGATTGATGTAAGCCTGCTGGAGTTTTGTATCCGCGAGGATTTAAACAAAACCGCCTGGCGCCGCATGGCTGTGCTCGATCCTATAAAAATGGTTATCACCAATTACCCCGAGGGCCAAACCGAAACCATGTTCAGCGAAAACAATCCTGAGGTGGAAGGCGGCGAGGGCGGCAGAGATATTCCATTTAGTAAAGAGCTATGGATTGAGCGGGAAGATTTTATGGAAGAGCCGCCTAAAAAGTTCTTCCGCCTGGGTGTTGGCTTATCCGTACGGTTAAAAAGCGCTTATATAGTTACCTGCAACAGTTTTGTGAAGGATGCTGAAGGTAACGTTACCGAAATACATTGTACCTATATCCCGGAGTCGAGATCGGGTAACGATACCAGCGGACTGCATGTTAAAGGCACCATACATTGGGTTAGTGTTGAGCATGCTAAAACGGCGGAGATAAGGCTCTACGACCGCTTGTTCAAAGTAGAAGATCCTTCCAACGAAGATGGCGACTTTAAAGATTATTTAAACCCCAATAGCCTGCAGATATTACCAAACGCCTATATCGAGAATGATTTGGCTAATGCGATATCGGGTAAAGGTTACCAGTTTATCCGTAAGGGCTATTTTACGCTGGACAAACACTCCACGGCAGATAAGCTGGTGTTTAACCGTACAGTTACGTTAAAGGACGGCTGGGTAAAGAAGTAAGAGCCTGGTTTGTAAAACTACCAAAGGATAAGAAACAACAAAGGCGCCCTCAAAACGCCCCTGTTGCTGATTGTAGTTAATTATGGAGTAACTGGTTCTGAAACGTTACTACCGCGCCCTTTATTATCAAAAGCACGGAACTTTAATCCCTTTCCGTCATTTGTAACAGCATCGTTATAAATTTTGCTATTGATGTCAGGATCTGTACCATCTGTAGTGTACCGAATGGTTAATCCGGGAAATTGTATGTTGGCGACATATTTACCATCTTTTAATATCACCCCTGGTTTTGGTACCCGGTAGCCGTAGCCCCCATCGTAATAATTTAAACGCGGCAGTTCCCTTTTACCCAAAACATTTAAAAATTTGGACCAGGCAATTTGATAGAGCGAATCACTTTTGGCAACGTTAGGTTCTATGGCCCAATCAGGGTCCTGGCTCCAGGCACGTTCGGCAAAACCTAACAGGCGGGGCAACAGCATGTACTCCAGGCGTTCGGTGCTTTTAATATTCTCGCCCCAAACGGCGCTTTGCAGCCCTAATATATTTTCTTTACCGTAATCGGTAAGGCGTTGTTTACCAATAAAGATACTGCGGTTTAACGGCAGGCCATCGCGGTCGACTTTTGAGTTTTTAAAATAATCAAAAGGGATAAAAGAAAAAGGCTTATCGATATCCGAAAATGCACCCCAGTAATAACCCGGCTCATCAAACGATTTATAATGCGCCATATCAAAATAATTATTGGTTACCGGGGTCAGCACGGTTTTATAACCAGCATTTGCCAGCTTATAGGCCAAATCTTCGTTACCGCCGCCCAGCGTGTTGTTCCAAACTTCGGCCTGTAAATGGTCGGGCATAAAATCCGGGTTAGGCACATAAAATGGATTACCGTCCAGCTTGGTTTTGCGCAGGGCCATTTCTTCCCAGCCTGATGTGTACAATCCGCGGGCTTTCATCAGCTTATTTACACGACCGTAAAAGTAGTACCACAAATCGGCAGTGCTTTTTATTTCGGGATGAGTGGTTTTTAGTTTCAGGTAGGCTGGTGACTTTTCCCAAACGCCGCGTGGCACTTCGTCGCCGCCCCAGTTGATGGTTTTTAATGGTACACCGGCCTCTTTGTACATGCTGATGATTTCGTCCATCACCTTTTCAACAAAGTTATAGGTTGATGGCAGCGACACATTGATCACGTTATCTGTCCAGTATTGCGCGGTGCTGTATTCCGATTTATCTTCCGGGTCGCTAAGCCTGTATTTCCAGGCTTCTTCTTTTTTGCCTTCCGCCATCAGGCGGTCGTAACGGGCATCCATTGATTTTACAGCAGCACGGGCATGGCCGGGCGCTTCAATCTCGGGCACCACCATAATATGCAGTTTATCGGCATATTTTAATATTTCGATGAAATCCGCCCTGGTATAAAAGCCGGTGCCTGTTTTGTTGTCAATCTCGCCGCCCGAACCATGCGAAGGCGGCAAAAAATGTTTGCTATCCAAGGTATGCCCACGTTTGGCGCCAACCGAAGTTAACTCAGGCAACGATGCAATTTGCAGCCGCCAGCCTTCATCCTCGGTTAAATGCATGTGGAATACATTCAGCTTATAAAGCGCCATCACATCCAGCACCCTAAATATTTCACTTTTGGGCTGAAAGTTGCGTCCAACATCCAGCATAAACGCGCGATAAACAAACCGGGGACTATCTGTGATAACCACACACGGAATATCAACCTCTTTCTGTGGATGTGCCCAGGCCGATGCAGGAATTAGCGTTTTTAAAGTTTGAATACCGTAAAACGCGCCGGCCGAAGTTGATGCGCTTATATGAATACCGTCAGGCGTCACTTTTAAGATATATGCTTCCGGCCCCAATCCTTCAATCTTTTCCAGGACAATTTCAAGATTTAATGAGACTGTAGTGGGTTTCAAATGATTCGGGGTCTTCCCAAATATGCTCGACAACAGATCCGATAGCAGACCTTTTTCTTTGTCAAACCCGTTTATGGCTCCTAAGGTATGATCATTGTCGAGTCCCACCAATTTAAAATAACCGCCTGTTTCTGCATAACTCACGGGTGTAGGGAATGCTTTGGTTAACTGTGCTTCGGGTATATCCTTAATACTATTATTCTGATCGTAAATAATAGAAGTGGTTATCAAACCCTTGTAATTGGGTTTAAAAGGTTTAATGGTTGTACCGGCCGTATTGTAGCCTTTATCAGGCTGGTTATCCCATACTATATAAAAACCATCGGGGCCATCGGTATTGGTTATTACCGCGTCCTCGCCAATAAAATCAATACGTACCGATTCGCCTGGCTTTATTCCCGCGAAGGTGGCAGTAGGTGTCAGGCTGAAAAGGTCGCCGTTGATAAACGCGATTTTGGCATTGCCTGTTACCGTTGCGGGCAGCAGCATACCGGCATCATTAAAATACATCTTCCAGCCAGTAGCAGGCAAAGTGTTTTTACCATTATTGGTGATGGTAAGCGCATTTAACGATTGATCCTTATTTTGATAGTTATTTTGGAGTGCCTCCCACGTGATGCTCAGGTCGTGGGCATTAAATGCCGGGGCGTTTTTTGTTTGGGCGGATACTGTTACACCAGTAATTGCCAGCAGGATAACCAGGATGCGATACTTCATAGCTTAAAATCAGGTAATAATTGAATAGGTAAATATAGATTATTTGTTAAAAAATTATATACTTTTTAAAATATTTTAAAAAGTATAATCCGCCTCACAAAAGCGATGGGTTTATAAACCCATCGCTTTTGTGGTATTCTTCCTACGCCGGTTGTTTTGGGAAAATCCGCCACTAAAACAACTAAAGTATCATATTCTATGCCCCGCCAACCGATGAGCCCCAAAACACAACCGATGAAGGCTCATTTTTCACCGATTAAACCACACACAATGCACTATAAATCAATAAAATACCATTTATCGATCAAAAAATACACCTTGGTCTATAACTACGGGGCCATAGTCTATTTCGTTTTTGCAGGTGGCAAATTAGCTGTTGCTTTGAACATTGAAAACAACAAACACACATTAATCATTAAAAATATTACGACAATGAAAACAACAATTTTAACCATCGCCATCTTCTTCGCAACAGCATTCGGCATCAGTCAATCATCTTTTGCGGCAACAACAAACGGACAGCAAGTGAGCACCATACTAACTGGTGTAACCAGCATCAACGAAATTGAAGTACACGGCAACGTTCAGCTTTATGTATCGGACGGCACAACCGACAAGGTAAAAGTTTACAATAACTACTATGCCGAAAACGCCCTGGTTCAGGATGAAAACGGTGTATTGCGCATTACTTCTTACAACATCGAAAAACTGGTAGTTTGGGTAACCGTTAGCGAACTTTCTAAAATATCAGCTTTTGATAATGCACAGGTGAAATCGTTCGGCAAGCTTTCATCAATTGACCTGGATGTAAAATTATTCGACAGGGCATCGGCACAATTAGATATGGACTCTTATGCAGCAACCATCACTTTGAATGACCGCACCGAGGCCAGCTTAACAGGCAAAGTAGATGCGGCTAAAGTAACGTTAACCCCATCGTCATTCATAAACACCAAAAATCTGGTTGCCACTCACCTTAAAACCACCGTTAAAATGCACAAAATGCCACATTTTCACGATACTGAATTTGCCTCCCTTTAGTCCCCTTCATAACTATTGCAGGCCTCCGCATTTATTTGAGGGGGCCTTTTTGTTTTCGTCAAAATAAATAAATTAATCAATCGGTTCTGTTTAGATTAACCCAGTATTAAATATTGCGATTGATATCCGCTTTGCGAGCGGTTTCCTGTATTTTTGCTATTATTGACTTTAAGCCGCTACCCACGGCCAAAAAAAGCATATTATTAAGAATTGCCTTTATCCAATTTTGCCGGTCAACCTATAGTTATGAGCTTTTCCATCAAAAAAACCATTTTCAAAATCCTAAAAATAACAGCTATCACTATAGCTTCGCTTTTGTTACTGTTGTTTGCATTGCCTTATTTGTTCCCCAAAACCGTTAGCGATAAAATAAAGCAGTGGGCCAATGGCAGTATTAACGGGCAACTGGCCTTTTCCGAAACCCGCCTTTCGTTTTTTAAGCACTTCCCCAGCCTTACGCTAACCATGTATGATCTGTCGTTAAAAGGAAGTGCTCCTTTTGAAAACGATACATTGGTGGCCGCCAAAGAGGTTTCGCTGGGTATCGATTTAAGCTCCGTTTTTCAGAAGAAGATCACCATAAATAAAATATTCCTGGATAATGCTTTTATCAATATCCAGGCCGATACGGCGGGACACGTAAACTACAATGTTTACAAACCAAAAAATGCACAACCCGCTTCGCCTGCCGATACCGGCAGCGCTTCGCTGGGCATTAACCTCATTTTGATACAAAACAGCCGACTGGTTTATAATGACCGCTCCATCCCTATGCAGTTTAGTGCAAAGGGCATTAATTATACCGGCAGCGGCGATTTGACCAAGGATGTTTTCGATCTGCATACACACACCGATATGGCCTCGGTTGATTTTATTTATGACAATAAGGCGTATGTGCTTTCAAAAAGCATCAATGCCGACCTGATCACCAAAGTAAACACCAAGTCGCTGGCCTTTGAGTTTCAAAAAAACGACCTTGTGATCAATAAATTACCAGTGAAATTTATCGGCAAATTTGCCTTCATAAAAAATGGGTACGATATGGACTTCCGCGTCAATTCGATGGAAAGTAACCTGCACGATATGCTTACGGCCCTGCCACCCGAATATTTAAAATGGCTGGACAAAACCGATGTTAGCGGAACCGGCAGCTTAAAATTTGAATTGGCCGGCAAATACATCGCTGCCGATAGCATTATGCCCGATTTGAGTATGAATATTAAGGTACGCAATGGTTACATCAACTATCAAAAATCACCCGTACCTATCAATAACCTGTTTGTTAATTTTGAAACAAGGCTGCCTGGCCTCGATCCTGATAGTTTACAGGTAAACCTCGATTCCATTTATTTTAACATGGGTAAAGATTATTTTGGATCGGTATTGCGGATAAAAGGAGCCAAAAAGCCTGATATTTTTGCCAAAGTAAATACCGAGATCGACCTGGAAAAATGGAGCAATGCATTTGGTTATAAGCCGTATTCCTTAAAAGGCAGGTACTCCCTGCATTTATTGGCCAAGGGTAAATATATAACGGCCATAAAACGCAGCGGTATCCACAAAGTAGATACCGTTATTACCAGCATACCGCAGTTCAGCGTCAGGTCATCATTCCGGAATGGTTATTTTAAATACGCTTCGCTACCCGAGGGGCTAAAAAATATCAGCTTTGATATGAACGCCGCGTGCGCTGATAACAACTACCAGCATGCCACCTTCAGTATCGAAAACCTGAACGCTAATGTGCTTGATAATTATATAAAAGGCTATTTTAAAGCCAGTGCCGCTCCCGGCTACCCCATGGATGCCGGCTTGAAGGCCAAATTTAATATGGAGGATGTTAAAAAGTTTTATCCCATTGAGGGGATGACACTATCCGGCAACCTGCTGGCCGACCTGCAAACCAAAGGTAAATACATCCCCGCAAAACGAATTTTCCCTAAAACATCGGCCAATGTTGTATTGCAAAACGGATCAGTTCAAACCAAATATTATCCGCACCCTATCGAAAACATACAGGTAAATGCTAATATCACCAATAACGGCACCTCTATGGCCGGACTAAGAGTTGTTTTAAAGCCGGTTTCATTTGTTTTTGAGGGCAACCCTTTTTCTGTTAAGGCCGATCTGAAAAACTTTGATGATATGGAATACAATATCACCTCGAACGGCTCGCTGGATATAGGGAAGATATACCAGGTATTTGCTATAAAAGGTTATAACGTAAACGGTTCCATAATTACCCACTTGTCGCTCAAAGGCAAGCAAAGTGATGCCATGGCGCGCAATTACGATAAACTGCGCAATTCGGGCACCATGAGGGTGCGGAACGTTGCGCTTACTTCTGATCTTTTCCCGAAACCGTTTATCATTAAAGACGGTAAGTTTAGCTTTAACCAGGATAAAATGAATTTTGATGCCTTCACGGGCACCTACGGTAAATCGGTGATCATGCTTAATGGTGCACTTTCAAACGTCATCGGCTATGCCACCAAGCCTAACGATACGCTGAAGGGCAATCTTAATTTTGGCAGCAGCAGTATAGTTGCCGATGATTTTATGGCTTTTGCCAGTCCGTCGCCCAATGTCAGCGGCAAAACATCTAAAGCAGCATCCGGTGTTATCATGGTTCCCCGGAATCTCAATTTAACCTTAAGCGCCGACGTTAAAAAGGTAAAATATAGCGGATTAGATCTGACTGATGCAAAGGGCCAGATGACCATTAACAACGGCAGCATCATATTAAAGCAAACGGGCTTTACACTGATTGGCGCTCCCGTAACGATGGACGCTACCTATACCGGCATCGACCCTAAAAAAGCAACATTTGATTACCATATTAACGCGCAGAATTTTGATATAAAAAGAGCCTATAAGGAGGTTAAATTGTTTCATGACATGGCCACTTCCGCAGCCAATGCCGAGGGGATAGTTTCGCTTGATTACAAGCTGAGCGGCCGGTTAAACAGCAATATGCAGCCGGTTTACCCATCGTTAAAAGGTGGAGGTGTGCTATCGGTTAAAAAAGTAAAACTGAAGGGCTTTAAGTTGTTTGGCGCCGTGGGCAGTAAAACCAATCATCAAGGCATCGATAGTGGCGATGTTTCAAAAGTGGACCTTAAAACAAGCATCGCCAATAATATTATTACTATTGAGCGTACCAAAATGCGCATGGCCGGTTTCAGGCTGAGGTTTGAGGGACAAGTTAGTTTTGATAATGCCTTAAACCTGCATTTCAGGTTAGGCCTGCCACCGTTTGGTATTTTCGGCATCCCAATGACCATTACCGGTACACAGGCAAAACCGGTAATACATTTAGGAAACGGTAAAAAAGAAGATGAGTTAAAGGAAACGGCGGACGACGATACGGAGAATTAAAGCGGGCGGTGATCTATTTTTTTTCCTTTTTGATAGCCTCGATATCTCCCAAATCTTTAGGCCGCCCCGTTGCTTGTTTATTTTTAATAAAATCATCTACATTAATAAAGTTAACGAACATCCCGTCGACTTCTCCGATAATTTTATTTTCATCGGCAACGTCAAACTCCACACCTGAGATGGTATTAATAATATCGATTCTAAGCGGCGGGTATCCTAATTGAGTGATGTAATTTTCTTTTAAAAAATCGGATTCGCTGAGGCCGAGCGAAGCGAAACCAAAATCAGCTAATACCTTTACCATTTTGACTGCATTTTCACTACTTGGCCTGATCCAAATATCGAGATCTCCGGTATATCTGGGTCTGCCATGAAATGAAAGGGCATGTGCGCCCACAACCATGTATTTAACGCAATGTTGATTTAAAAGGTCAATAAAATCAATAAAGTCCTGCTCGAACATTATATTTTCCTTTGATGAACTACTTTTTCAATCTTTTCCGGGAATGAGCCAGTGAGCCAGGTCCAATAGTTTTTTCTGAGGCGTGTCACTTCAGCAAGACGTTCGGTCGGCGTTTTGCTTAGCCAAAATTCAACATCAAGGGCATCTTCATCTTCCATTTTTACATGGTTAACCACCATTGCCATTTTTCTTTCGACCATTGTTTTATAGGATTAAAACCACCCTGCTGTATTTTGGCAGTTAATTCAAATTTACAAAAAAAATGGCACCTTTTTATTTAGCGCACCACTACCAAATAACCGCTAAACTTTTTTAATTTCAGCTTTGTAAACCATCCTGAATGCTGAAGCGATTCTTTTCGACCTGTTGCAGCCTTATTGTGCTATCTTATCCGGAAAAATTGATAAAAAAAGGATGCACGGCTCTTTGCGCTATAATGGTTTTTATAGCGCTCATCCCGATACAGAGTTTTGCCGAAGGCAGCAAGGAAATAAACGCCAATGGCGGATACCGGGCCTATCTTTTTTTCGAGCCCGCTTGGTAACTCATCCTATCCTTTCCCAACCCAGGGCACCATGAAGGTTTATGTAAATGTTGGGGAAACCATAAATGTTGGGTCGAGTGTACAGGGAATGGATCAGGGCACCATTAATTTGCGTGCACCTGATGGTACAACTTATACCAGCGGCAATGATGCAACCACTGGCTTTATTGCCGATCATAACCAGGAACTGGCCGGACCGCAGCCCAATGTGGGTGGCTATAAACCCTTCACCCTAAAAGTAAAAGCCGGACAAACCGGGGTTTGGGAAATTGATTTTGTTTCGAACACAGGTGGCCAGGACCAGGGCAACCCCGACCCCATACCTGCAAACGAAGCGTGGATACAACCGACGGGCCAGTATATTGCCGCATTTGATGTATCGGTTCGGAACACCGATAATTCTGCCTTTTTAAAAGGCAGGGTGTTTACCAATGTTTTCTCTGGAATACTGGGAACATTTGATGTTGGCTTTAACGGCATCTTCCATATTTTAACCAGCGACGGCTACCAGTACACGCTGGATAATAACGGGCAGGCGGGCAACGGCTTCACATTTTTTGTAAACAACAAAGGCTTTAAAAATCCGGATGGAACAGCATCAATAGAAGTTATGCCTGTTTGCGGTGCGCCATTAATGCCAACCCATTGCAGGCGGCTGCTGAAATTGAGCGTCCAGTCCTCTTTATAACCCGCATACGCTGGGTTTACCGTCAGGCCATTAAATACATACTGGCTGAACTGGATGGTTTGTTGCGCACCGGCT
>Ga0206898_10005_pt1 | contig 72023 bp, 64 predicted proteins | sample Alteio_BWOrgHeat_50_FD_153237 | JGI IMG/M metagenome (GOLD analysis project Ga0206898, IMG submission 153237) | Enriched cells from forest soil in Barre Woods Harvard Forest LTER site, Petersham, Massachusetts, United States -... | ecosystem: Environmental > Terrestrial > Soil > Temperate forest >...
AATGATTTGCGACAGGTAACTAAAAAATGCCGCAAACTCGCCAAAGCTCATGGTACGGCTGATCAAAAAGTGTCCGCCAAGCGCCAGTATAGTGAGCGTGGCCAAATTTGCGGTGAAGGTGATGATAGGTATAAGACCTGCAAAAAGCCTCAAAATACCTAAGCCGATGTCCTTAGCCTGCGCGCTGGCTCTTAAAAACTTGTCAAACTCCAGTTGTTGTGAATTGATCACCCGGATTAATGCCGAACCCAAAATACTCTCATTGATTACTTTATTGAGCCAGTCGATCACCTCGCGACTTTTGCGGAACAGCGCCCTTACCCGTTTCAGCACGTAAGCGAATGTGCCGCCAATGATGGGTATAATGGCTATAACACAAAGCGCCAGTTTCCAGTTGATAGTCAGGAGCAATATGCTGCCGCCAACCAATGTAAAAACCGAGGATATGATATTAACCAGCGCCTGCGATACGTACATTTTGATAGAATCGACATCGGAGGTAAGGTTGGTTAGCAGTTTTGACGGACTAACGCCTTCAATAAACACATTGCTTTGGCGCGATATCTTGTCCGAAAGTTTAGTACGCAAGTCCCGTGCTACCTTTTCGGCCGTATAGGTTTGAACGATGGTTTGCAAAAAAGCAAAAACGAATATCGAAAGAATAGCCGTCGTAAAAGTGATTAGCGTAGGGTTAACATCAAATTTTTGATGCGTGGGTAAAGTGCGGATGTAAGCATCAATACCGTGCTGGATAATTTTGGGCAGCCAAAGGTTTATCGCATTGCTGACCAGCGCGAACAAAATCAACAGCGCGATAAGTCCCCGGTATGGGGTTAGCAAGCTCAGGATGCCTGGTTGTTTTGGTTCTTTTCCGGGTTTTTCCATTCAAATTGTGCCGATTATACATCAACGGGTTGCAAAAATAACAATCGCAGGCCATTTATTTGGACAGACGAACGAGGAATAAAAATATTTTATTTTGATGGTGTGGAGTCACATGCAAAACGACCCCGACCATAAGCTCAAAGTTGGCACTAGGTTCCTTTCATACTATATTTCATTTCAAAATCGATAGGAAAGGATCTAAAATTGGGTTTACACAAAGTTTCCACTTTTGAAAATGCAAGATTATAACTTATTGTTAATGAGATGGTTAAAAAACAGGTGGGTTTACACTTTCATGCATTTTCTTTGCTTATATTCTCAAAAAGTCCTAAAACCGGCATTCTTCGCACGAAAACACACCATTCAAAATAATAAAGGACAACATAAAAATATCAGTGCGAGCGCAGTGAAGATACTGTGGTGCGATATCAGCTCACATTATTCCACCACAATTACCCTGTCACCCTTCTGCCTTTTTACCGTTAATAGCCCGCCTTTATCCAGCAAAGCCCATGCATAACCTTCGCCATCAGGTGTTTCTTTCAGCGGCTTATCGTTTAATAACACTGCCGACGGCTTAGCCTTCATCTGATCGTTTCGGTGCCCGAATCGTCGAAGGTGCGGTAAAATACCGGACGCGCGAGCTGTCGACACTATTAAAATTAAGGTAAATGAACTCTCGGAAACGGCCCTCGCCGGCGTTTGGCTTTCATGGGTAGACTTAAACAATATCGACGTTTTATAATCATGGCTATTGGGGAGAGAGTCCACAATTATTTTTTTCTCTCCCTTAAAATAAATTTGAATAGTAAATTTGTTCTATCAATAGCCAATACCTATGAAAATTGCCCTGGCCTCGCCCCCGTACCCAAAATCAATTGATGATGGTTTGTCCTGGATAGAAACACTGATAAAGGATGCCGTTAATCAACATGCTGAAATAATTTGCTTCCCCGAATCGTATATCCCCGGTTATCCCGGCATGGGAGTTGCAGATGAGGACCGCTCGCCCGAAAAACTGCAAACCGCCCTCAAAAAAGTCGCCCAAATAGCCGCTGAAAATTCAATTGCGGTAATTATCCCAATGGACTGGCACCAGGACGGTGAAGTTTTGAACATAGCCCACGTTATCTCAAGTACCGGCGAGTTGTTAGGCTCTCAAACCAAAAACCAGCTCGATCCCAGCGAGGATAATTTATGGGCTCCGGGTACCGAACGCAGTCTTTTTGAGGTGAACGGTGTAAAGTTTGGCATAACCATTTGCCACGAAGGCTTCCGTTACCCCGAATCGGTGCGGTGGGCAGCAAAAAATGAAGCTAAAATTGTATTCCATCCCAATTGCACCGGTACCGATGTGGAAGGAATATTGTTGCTGAAATGGGGAGACAAAGAAAATCCCTACTACGAACGCGCCCAAATGATGCGCGCGATGGAAAACACCATATACTTCGCCAGTTCCAACTACGCGTTTAATTATCCCGATTCGGCCAGCGCATTAATAGGGCCAGATGGCAATTGCATTGCGTACCAAAACTATGGGGAACCGGGTGTTGTGGTTGCTGAGATTGATACCGATCGGGCTACCGGCCTGTTGGCTAAACGATTTAAACAGGATTTGTATTACGCTGATTAATGGTAATTAATTGTCGTTCAATTACGATAATTGAAGCGAAAGTCTCTCCTACCGGGCTACCATGTACCCACAAGTTTTTGTGCGCCGTGCTGCCCTCAGATTGCAAGGTAAATTGCCATTGTTGTATAAGGGTAGCCTACCAGGGAGATGGGTGAGGACTTCGCCGTTTAGGGGTGCGTATTCCTTAGGTTTCCTTTAGTAATCGCCCCTAAATCCTGCACACTAAACCTTAACCTTCCCTGAATACACCAGCTGAAAAATGGCGTACAGGTGATGTGCCTCATGCAGCAGGAAAAATTCGGTCCACTCCAATACCGTCAGGTTACCATATTTGGGATGTACGCCAGTTCGGTCCAGTTTATCGGGTGGCAAATGGGTGATCAGGTGGTAAATGATCTCCCGGTCAATCGATATTTTTTTTAGCAGTTCGTAAGTGGTAAAAGCACAGTAAATTTCAAACTCATCATCATTTTCGGCTTTATAGGCTTCAAATTCCGGCTCATCATTAGTTAAAATCTTGCGGATACGGTCTAAAAACACAGGCTGGTATTTGGCCAGGTGGGCAATATTTTCGTGAATGCTCCACTTGCCATTTTTTGGCGACTGCTGTATCTGCCTGTTATTCAGCTTAATGATCAGCGATGCAATGGTTTTATGCTGATCTTTTAAGCGCTGCGTTAATGATGAATAGATCATAATACCGTTTTACGGAAAAATACAAAAATGGTTGATTATTACGCCGAAATATTACATAATAATTAAAAAATGCAACGTCGGCGTTTTTGATTCTATGGGGGCCTCTCATAAATAATAGGCAAAAAACATAGGGTTGGGGCCGTCATTGTCGCAATAAGCGGGTATTTCAACAAAGCCAGCCGCCAAATAAGCCTTCACCGCTGCCGGCATTTCTTTATTGGTATCCAGCAGCATTCGTTTGTAGCCTAAGGCACGTGCTTCATTAATCGAAAACTTCACCAGTTCTTTTGCAAAGCCCCTGCCCCGTAATTGTTCCCTTATGTACATACGTTTTAATTCGCACGATGTTTGGTCAAACTTTTTCAAGCCAAGGCAGCCAATGGCGTCTCCATCGGCATAAACCACAAAAAACCCACCCACGGGCAATTTATATTTATCGTCCGGAAAATTCGCCAGCTCCTTAAAAAAAGTATCATGGCCGGCCATCAGTTTTAGCTCGTTAAACAAATAATGCCCGTATTCTGCCACCAATTCGCGGGCAATCAGTTTATTTTCTTCATCTACCTCACTAAATGTAATGTTATTCATCTGCCTAAAAATTCTTAATCAATGCTGCAAGGGTTTTCAAACTTTTGTCGATTTCGTCGTTATAAGGTATCCCAAAACTTATCCTGATAAAGTTAGTGAACCGGCTATCGGTACTGAATATCTGCCCCGGCGAAATACTGATATGATGCGTTATTGCTTTTTTGTACAACTCGAAAGCATCAACCTTTTTATCAAGTTCAATCCACAAAATATAGCCCCCTTGCGGCCGGCTCACCTTAATATCAGCCGGAAAATACTCGGCAATAGCCTGGGTGTACCTCAAGCATTGGGTGTGCAGCGCCCGGCGCAGGTTACGCATATGCAGATCATACCGCCCTGTTTCAAAAAAATGGCCAATGGCGGCATGCGTCGGCGAGGAAGATGAAAGCGAATGCATCAGCTTTATATTAATAAACTGTTGCTTAAACTTACCCGGTATGCACCAACCCACCCGGTAACCCGGCGCGAGCGATTTGGATATAGATGAGCATAACATGACCATACCCGTTTTATCGTAACTTTTGCAGGTGCGCGGCCGTGTTTTGCCAAAATACATTTCGCCGTAAATATCATCTTCAATCAGCGGCACCTGGTGTTTCTCCAGTAGCTCAACCAATCGTTTTTTATTTTCATTGGTCATGCAATAACCCAGTGGATTACTGAAAGTGGGCACAAAAAGGCAGGCCGTTATTTGCTGTTTGGCCAGTGCTTTCGATAAAACCTCCAAATCAATTCCATCTGTAGGATCGCTGGGCACTTCCAGTATTTTTAGCCCCAGGCTTTGTATCGTATTAAAAATGCCAAAATACCCCGGACTTTCAATCGCCACAGTATCCCCGGGTTTTGTTACGGCTCGTAAGCAAAAAACCAATGCTTCCATGCAGCCTTGCGTGGTCACTACGTCGTCAGGCAACACATTGCCTCCCCAGTTAAACGATTGCCGTGCAATGTGCATCCGCAGGGCCTCATTACCCTGTATAGGCTCGTAACTGATACAACTGTTGGCGCTCAACCGCAGGCTCTCCATCATGGATTTATTGAGTTTGGCCTGTGGAAGCAGCGAAATGGAAGGCCCGGCAATAGATAATTTCACCAGTCCATCGCTCCTGAAATGCTTGTAAACCATCGCTACCATCTCATCAAGACTTAACTTTTTGCTCTCCTTTTCAGGCTCCTGGGGCTTTGGAGAATCAAACGATCGGGCTGGGCTGTACCGCACATAATAGCCCGATTTCGGCCTTGCCTCAATTAAACCATCAATTTCCAATTGCACGTAGGCCTTGTAAGCAGTGCTTAAACTTATCCCCTGCTCCATACTTAAAGCCCGGACTGAAGGCAATTTTTCACCTGTTTTGAGTACGAGTTGCCGGATCTGGCTGCTTAGCCGATCGGCAATCTGTATATACAAAAAGTCTTCGTCGTGCGGGGTTAGGACTGTGTTATCTATCATGATATTAGCAATAATCGGGTTTTTGTTATGGGATTTAATCGGGTCCTTTGATTTCAGAAACAGGAATCAAGATTGAATCTCCATGCCGTCTTGACTCAAGACTTAAGACTCAAGACTATTGACTCCCAACCAATCTGTTATGCACAAAAATAATAATTCTGAATCTGTTTTATTAATAAATTTAAATTCATTTTTGTATCGTAAATATTTTTTATGACCGAACTAAACACAAAGCCAGAAACCGGCTTGGATCCGGCAGACTGGAACGACATTAAAACCCTGGGCTACCAGATCATCGACGATATGGTAGATTACCTGAAAAACGTTGGCGAAAGACCCGTTTGGATACCCATTCCGCAACAGGTAAAGGACGAGTTTAAACGTCCCCTGCCACAAACCGGAAGCGATATTTATTCGGTTTACAACGAGTTTAAACAAAATATTCTTCCTTACCCTGGCGGTAACATCCACCCCAAACATTTTTCATGGGTGCAGGGAACGGGCACGCCAATGGGCGCCTTTGCCGATTTACTTTGCGGTGTCATGAACAACAACGCAACCATTGCAGATCAAAGTGCTTTATATGTTGATGCACAAGTGATCAACTGGTGTAAAGAGCTGATGAACTACCCTGCCGATGGCAGCGGCATATTGGTTAGCGGCGGCTCTATAGCTAACATCACAGCGCTCATTGTTGCCCGCAATACCATCATCGCCAATTCAAAAAACGCTGGTGTTTATACCGCAGCCGGTAAGTTAACCGCTTATTGCAGCGCCGAAACCCACAACTGCCTGGGCAAAGCCGCAGAGGTAATCGGTATTGGCAATGAACAGTTACGCAAAATACCGGTGACGGCTAATTTTGAGATTGATATTGAAGTGCTTAAAACTAAAATTGCCGAAGATAAAGCAAACGGATTTATTCCTTTTTGCATCATCGGCAATGCCGGAACCGTAAATACTGGCGCAATTGATCCGTTGGATGAATTGTTACAAATTGCCCGGGATGAAAACGCCTGGTTCCATATTGATGGCGCCTTTGGTGCGCTGGCAAAATTGGTTCCGGCCTATGAGCATAAATTAAAAGCTATTGAAGGTGCCGATAGTGTTGCTTTCGATCTGCACAAATGGATGTACATGCAATACGAAGTTGGCTGCGTTTTGTTTAAAAACGCCGCAGCACATCGCAGCGCGTTTGCTACCGCCGTTAATTATTTAACGGCCCACGAGCGGGGACTGGCTGCGGGTCCGGAAACCATCTCCAACTACGGCATGGAACTTTCGCGTGGTTTTAAGGCGCTTAAAGTGTGGATGTCGCTGAAAGAGCATGGGCTCGAAAAATATCGTGAGATGATCGGTCAGAATATAAACCAGGCATTTTACCTGGGCGACCTTATTCAGCAACAACCGCTATTGGAGCTGATGACCCCGGTTACCATGAACATAGTATGCTATCGTTTTAATCCCGGCGACTTGGACCAGCAGCAGCTAAATATCGTAAATAAGGAATTACTGATGCGGATGCACGAAACAGGTGTCGCAGGGCCGTCCTATACCATTTTAAATGGCAGCTATGTTATCAGGGTGGCCAATACCAATCATCGTACGCGCCGGCATCACCTGGAAGAAATGATTGCAGGCACTGTAAAACTTGGCGAAATATTAATGAATGAATTTGACGCAAAATTGTTCAAATTTGATTTCCTGACAGCGGTGAATTCAAAATAACATCTCCGCAGGGATGCTTACATAAATTGAAACTGATCTACGATAACACCTTATAAAAATGCCCTTAAATTTCGATCCAAAAACAGATTACATTCTGGAAGATGACCAGGTATTATTACGTCCGCTAAAAGAAACGGACCTGGAGTTTTTGCTGCCTTTTGCCCTGAATGAGCCCGATACCTGGAAGTACTCGTACCTGAGCGCGCGCGGCGAGGATGGTATGCGCAAATATATTGATGATGCCATTACAGCAAAAGCAACCGGCAAAGAATATCCGTTTATCGTTTTTGATAAATTAACACAAAGCTATGCAGGCAGCACCCGCTTTTACGATATCATCACTGCCTATCAAACAGTACAATTAGGATATACCTGGTATGGCGAAAAATTCAGGGGGACGAAATTAAATAAGCATTGCAAATATTTACTACTGCAGTTTGCCTTTGAAACGATGGATGCCCTAAGGGTTGAATTCAGGGCCGATGCCCGGAACGAACGCAGCGTTGCGGCGATGAAAAGCATCGGTTGCGTACCAGAAGGCATTCTCCGCAGCAGTATGCCATTAGCCGATGGCGGCCGCCGGGATTCCATCGTCCTAAGTATTTTAAAAAACGAATGGGAAAGCAGTGTTAAGGAAAATCTTGCGAAAAGGTTATAGTTTTAAGTCCTGAGTCTTGAGTCTTAAGTCGGATGCGTTTGACTCAAGACTCAATGACTCAATGACCCAATGACCCAATGACTCAAGCCTCAATAACAACCTGCTCTTCTTTCAAAGCCAATTCCAGCAAATACTTTTTCATCACGGCAACAAATTCATCGGGCCCGCAAACATAGGCGTACTCGGTTTTATCGGTCAGGAACTGTGCTATCAGGCCTTTATCGATATGGCTTCCATGGGCACCGGGCGCAGCCGGGTTTGATATCACATCAATGTGATTGCCGGCCAGCATTTCGTCAAGTTCATCTTTCAGTATCACATCCTCTTCGGTGCGATTGGCAAATAACAATATATTACCGGCCAATTTGTCGTCTTTCTTCAATTGCCTCAGTATCGAAATAAAAGGCGTTATACCTGCACCACCGGCAATAAATATTCCCGGACCCTGGTAATTTATGGCCCCAAAAACCTCATGGATGATCAGTTCGTCGCCGGGGTTTAAATCCAGCAGCTTTTCGGTCATCCCATTATTCCCTTTGTAAATTTTAATGGTAAACTCCAGGTGATCGTCTGTATTTAAACAGGTAAACGTAAAGGGGTGCAAATCATCCTCCAGTCCCGGCTTATTAATGGACACATCAGTTGCCTGGCCGGATATAAAAGTATATCCGGCTGGCTTTTCAAGGGTGAAACGCTTAACGTTATGCGTTACAAATTCGGTTTTAAAAACTTTAACTACATGCTTTTCCATAATGGGTTAAACAGCAGCGGTGGTTATTTGTGTTAATTTAGGAAACTATATTGGTGTATCGCCACATTCAAAATTAGCTATTTGTAGCATAATTGTTTCATTATAAAAGTCTCTTTACCTTCTCCCGCAGTTTTATCGTGTTAAATTTGTTTTTTGATTTTACCTGGTTGGTTTAGGCTAATATTTGCCGCATAAAGGGTATATTGTTCCCGAAAACAAACAACCAGTTATACTTTTATTTTCTACCCCCTACCGGGGATTATTTAATGATGAAAAGTTTTTTAAACGAAGATTTTTTACTCGAAACCAAAACAGCACAGCGTTTATATCACGACTTTGCTGCCGATTTACCAATTATCGATTATCACTGTCACCTCCCGCCCGACCAGATTGCCGGTGATATTAATTTCCCAACCCTAACCAGCGTTTGGCTTAACGGCGACCATTATAAATGGCGCGCCATGCGGGCCAACGGCGTAAACGAGGCGCTGATAACCGGCAATAAAAGCGATTGGGAAAAGTTTGAAGCCTGGGCTGCTACCGTTCCCTATACTTTGCGTAATCCGCTTTATCATTGGACACATCTTGAATTGCAGCGGTATTTTGGCATCCACGAATTACTTTCGCCGCAAACGGCAAAAAAGATTTATGACGAATGCAACGAAAAACTGCAATCGCCCGAGTTTAGCGTGCGTAACCTCATTAAAAACAAAAATGTTGAGGTAGTTTGCACTACCGATGATCCGCTGGATAATCTTGCGCATCACCAAAAAATAAAACAGGACGGCTATGCCGTGCAGGTATTGCCGGCATTTCGGCCCGACAAAGCCATGCAGGCCGATGATGTGGAGGCGCTGAGCGCTTATATCCACCAACTGGAAAACATTATCGGTTCGGATATCTGCGATTTTGATACTTACCTTGAAGCTTTAAAATCCCGTCACGATTATTTCGCCGCAAATGGTTGCTGCCTTTCGGATCACGGTTTAGAACAATTATATTCAGCCAGTTATACCGAGGCCGAGATCAGGATGATCTTTACCAGGATATTAGGTGCAAAAGTATTGTCGCACGATGAGGTGGTGAAGTTCAAATCGGCTATGCTGCATCATTTTGCACTTTGGGATAACAACAAAGGCTGGGTGCAGCAGTATCACCTTGGCGCGTTGCGCAATAACAACACCCGTGCGCTTGCCGAAGCTGGCCCCGATACAGGTTTTGATTCCATCGGCGATTTTTCGCAGGGCCGGCCGCTATCAAAATTCATGAACCGGCTGGCAGCAGAAAATAAACTGACAAAAACGATTCTGTACAACCTTAATCCCGCCGATAACGAATTGATAGCCGCTATGGTAGGCAATTTTAATGATGGATCGGTGGCGGGTAAAATACAATTTGGGTCGGCATGGTGGTTTTTGGATCAAAAGGACGGAATGACCAAACAACTGAATGCGCTATCGAACATGGGGCTTTTAAGCCGCATGGTGGGTATGCTTACCGACTCACGCAGCTTTTTATCCTACCCGCGACACGAGTACTTCAGGAGAATATTATGTAATCTTTTTGGAAACGATATTGAAAACGGAGAATTGCCTGCCGATATAGTGTGGACCGGCAAAATTGTGCAGGATATCTGCTATTTTAATGCAAAAAGTTATTTCGGTTTCGACAGCGTAAAATGAATCAACTCATAAAACAACCCGCGTCCGGTTCAATACTTTCATTTGGCGAATTGCTCATACGTTTATGCCCGGATGCCGACGGCGAATGGCTCGGCAACAGCAAATTACCCTTCTATATCGGCGGCGCCGAATTAAATGTGGCAAATGCATTATCCTTATGGGGCTTACCGGTAAAGTATTTTACGGCATTGCCCAACAATGGTTTATCGGCACAAATTGTTAACGATATTCACAGTAAGGGAATCGATACCTCCGCAATCCATTTTGGCGGTGATCGCATCGGCTTGTATTATTTAACCACCGGGCAGGATTTAAAACATGACGCCCTGGTGTATGACCGTGCTGGTTCATCATTCGCAGGGCTTCAACCTGGCACCATTGATTGGGACAAAGTGCTGCAGGGTGTAAGCTGGTTTCACTTTAGCGCGATATGCCCTGCAATCAGTCAAAACGTTGCCGACGTTTGCAAAGAGGCGCTGGAAGCAGCAGAAAAAAAAGGGATCACTATTTCAGTTGATTTAAATTACAGGTCGAAGTTATGGCAGTACGGTAAATCGCCGGTGGAGATAATGCCCGGACTGGTGAAGCACTGCGACTTAATTATGGGCAATATCTGGGCGGCTGATAAAATGCTTGGCATAAAAGTGAGGTCCGATATTCTTGAATCGAATGAGGAAGATATCTATTTAAAGGAATCCTTAAAAACCTCCCAAGCCATTCTTGATAAATACCCCAAATGCCGGGCAGTCGCAAATACTTTTCGGTTTGATGCTACCAATGATATAAAATATTATACAACTTTGTATTGCAATAACCAATTGTATCATTCGCACGAGTATTTAACCAGTGAGGTAGCCGACAAAGTTGGCAGCGGCGATTGTTTTATGGCCGGGCTCATTTATGGTTTTTTCACCAATGATGAGCCACTGCATTTACTTGAATTTGCTACCGCTGCAGCATTTGAAAAGTTATTTATTAAGGGTGATGCCATTACCAAAACGGCAGATGAAATTAAAAAACTAATGAAATGAAAATAAAAAAAGAGGTATTAAACAACATACTTAAACAGGGTATGCTGCCCTTGTTTTTTTATGACGATGCTGAGGTTAGCCTGCAGGTCACCCGTACTTTATACAAGGCGGGCGTAAGAGTAATTGAATACACCAACAGGGGCAAACCGGCGCTGGAGAACTTTAAAGTGTTAAAAAAAGCACAAAAGAAGGATATGCCCGACCTTAACCTGGGCATCGGCACCATAAAAAATATATCCGAAGCGGAGTTGTTTATTGATGCCGGCGCCGATTTTATAGTTGCACCCATAACCAACGGAGAAGTTGCAAAAGTGGCCCATAAACACAAATTATTATGGATCCCCGGCTGCATGACCCCAACTGAAATATACGCCGCCCAGAAACATGGCGCCGAGCTGATAAAAATATTTCCGGCAAATATCCTCGGGCCGGAGTTTGTTAGTTCAATAAAAGAATTATTTCCCGGCCAGCTTTTTATGCCAACCGGCGGGGTTGATTTAACGCCCGAAAACATCAGTTCCTGGTTCCATGCAGGTGTTTGCGCCGTAGGCATGGGCAGCAAATTGATTAGCCGCGATGTGTTGGAAAATAAACTCTATGATAAGCTGTACGCCGATACCTTGAAGGCGCTGGAATTAGTAGGGTCTGCCAAATAATTCTTTTACCTTTTATTACCATTAAAACAATCACAATTTAATTCAACTGATGAACGAATCCAGGATAGGAAGATACAGGTGGATAATAGCTGCGCTGCTGTTATTTTCGACCACCATTAATTATATGGATCGGCAGGTAATCAGTTATTTAAAGGAGTTTTTCTCGACTCCTGTTGAAAAAGGTGGATTTGGTTGGACAAACACCGATTTTGCAAATGTCACTTCTTTCTTCACTTTATTCTACGCCGGCATGACCATATTTGCCGGATGGTTCATTGATAAAATTGGTACAAAATTAGGACTAGCACTATCGCTCATTGTATGGTCGGTATTTGGCATGCTCAATGCGTTTGCCGGGAGTACGGTTACCCTCCACATGATTATTAGGAGTCTGTTCGGTATAGGCGAAGGTGGTAATTTTCCTGCCTCTATAAAAACGGTAGCCGAATGGTTTCCAAAAAAAGAACGTGCACTTGCAACTGGTATATTTAATAGCGGATCGAACATCGGTGCAATGATAGCTGCCTTATTTGTACCATGGTGTTTAGCTTTCTGGGGGAATGATCCCGGATGGAAATATGCATTTATTATCACCGGGGCATTAGGATTTATCTGGTTGTTCTTTTGGTTCGCGCTCTACAGCGCGCCTTCGGCACATAAAAAATTGTCAAAAAAAGAGTTTGATCATATTCACAGCGATGAACTTGTTGCCCATGCCGCCCCATCGGAAGATGTTGCCGTCATCCAGAAAATACCGTGGGTTAAGTTGCTGGTTTACCCGCAAACCTGGGCCTTTTTTTTAGGGAAATTTTTAACCGATGGCGTTTGGTGGTTCTTACTTTTCTGGCTGCCTGATTATTTGAAAAAACAGTTCGGCATGACCGGCGAGCAGGTAATGTGGCCTACATTTATTGTGTACGGCATCGCTATTTTTGGCAGCACTTTCGGTGGAAGTATACCCTTGTTTTTGATTAACCGGGGAATGAACATTTATAAAGCCAGAATGACCGCAATGCTAATTATAGCGTTATTCCCGGTGTTACTGCTATTAACCCAATATTTTGGAAACAGAGCTAATTTTGGCGATTATGCTTCAACTTTGGCTATTGCGGTTATTTGCATTGGCGCCGCCGCCCACCAGGCCTGGTCGGCTAACTTATTCACGACGGTATCGGATATGTTTCCAAAAAGAGCGGTAGCATCTGTAATAGGGATTGGCAGTATGGCAGGCGGTATCGGCGGTTTTTTGATACAGAAATTGGCCGGTTATTTAACCGATTATTACAAAGCGACTCCTCAAATTGCCTATTCCATTATGTTTGGCATCTGCGGACTCGCCTATTTAATTGCATGGTCGATTATAAAAATGCTTACTTTTAAAAACAAGGCAATTCCTTTGTAGCTGCCCATATAAATGGCATGAAAACTTTAGTTTGCACCACATCAGGGAATCGGATGAATATTGCACCATCACCACACTTGTCATCCCGAACGCAGTGAGGGATCTTCTACACCCTGTAAATCTGCGACTTATATAACGGAGAAACCCCTTCACTTCGTTCAGGATGCCATATTGGAATAGGCCTCGTAATAAATGTTTACGAAATCCCCTCCAAAAAGTCCAGCACTACCGCATTAAACTCATCCGGGTGCTCCAGGTTTGGCATATGCCCCGAATCTTCAATCACCACCAGTTTACAATCCCGGAGATTTGCTTTCATTTCCTCCGCTTTGTCAACAGGCGTAAATTCATCCTGGCGGCCCACTATTACCAACGTGGGAATTTTTATCTGTGGAAATACATCGGCTAAATAGTCAATCCTTTCGGCCCGGGCCCTTAATGCGGTTGCCGCGCCAATGGGCGAAGTTGCTTTCATCATCCCAATAATATGTTCCGCTACTTCCGGCATCGATTTAACATGTTCCGGCTTAATCATTTTATAGATCACTTCATCAGCATAAGCATCCATACCTTCTTTTTCCAAGCGGTTGGCTGCATCATAACGGCCTAGTTTTATTGCGGGGGTGTCCAGGCTGGCAAAAGTATCGGCAAAAATCAATGATTTTATTCTCGATGGCGCCTGCCTGAATATTTCCATAATGATTTGTCCGCCCATAGATAGGCCGCTCAAGTGAAACTGGCCGACTCCCAAATAATCCAGGAGGCGCAAAACATCAGTAGCGTAATCCTCAAAACGGGTTACACCAGAAGCAGGCAGGCCGCTTTCGCCATATCCCCGCAAATCGGGCGTGATAACTTTATATTTATCAGAAAAACCCACCACCTGCGGATGCCACATGGTATGATCAAAAGGGTGACCGTGGATAAGTACCAGCGGCTCACCACCGCCGGTAACTTTGCAATTTATATTGATGCCATTAATTGCAGCTTTCATCAAACATTTTTTATATTGAATCGGGAGTCTCGACTCTTAAGACTCAGGACTCCCGACTTAAGACTCGAGACTAAACTTTCTTGGGAGGCAAATCAAATGCGATAGCTTCGTGCTCAAAGTGACCTTTATGCGATCCGTCGCAAAAAGGTTTGTTTGCCGACATACCGCAACGGCATATCGAAACAATGGTACGGCCCTGTAAACCATAAGCATTTCCCTGCATATCAACTATTTCAAAGTCCCCGTCGATTTTAACCGAACCGTTATTGTTTATTGTAAGTTTTGTAGTAGCCATATTTTATCTTTTCGGCGAAGATAATCATCCTTTGCGGAGTATTGGCGATCTTGAATCAGATAAAGACAAAAAAATTAATACTCATTATTGATCAGATGATAGTCCATAAAACCCGGTCTTCTGGTATTTGATTCCTGACTTTCAGCTTTGGTCTTTTAGCTTTTCGCTTTCTCACTCAGCAACACGCCCTGCAGCACTTCCCAAACATTGTTACCTACTATTTTAGCGCCTTCGGCAGTTGGGTGAATCCCGTCCTTTTGATTTAAGGACGATACGCCGCCAACATCTTTCAACAGAAAGGGTACCAGCGCCATCTTGTTTTTTGCGGCAAGTTCGGGGAAAATGGCTTTAAAACTATAGCTGTACACCGAACCCATATTGGGCGGAACCTGCATCCCGAGCATAACCAGTTTGGCATTGGGATATTTTAATTTTACAGAATCAATAATATCCTGCAGGTTTTGAATGGTCGAACTTACCGATATACCCCGCAATCCATCGTTTGCCCCAAGCTCCAGCACAAAAACGTCAACCTTTTGCTTCAATATCCAGTTGATCCGTGCTTTACCACCGGCGGATGTTTCACCACTTACACCTGCATTAACCACTTTATAATGCAGGTTCGCCGCATCAATTTTAGTTTGAACAACACCCGGAAAAGCCTGCGACTGATCATCCAGCCCATAACCCGCAGTCAAACTATCCCCAAAAAACAGAACCGTTTTGGCAGATGATGTGCTATCGGGCTTTGTTGCAGCAGCGGTTGTGTCGGATGATGCCTGTTTGTTGTTTGTGCAGGCCGCGAGAAACAACATCGATACCAAAACAATTTTAAAAAAAATGTTATTTCGAACGATTGCGGCAAACCTTTTCCTGTTGACGCGCATGTTACCGGGCGCAAAAGATTTCTCGCTGTCGCTCGAAATGACAAAAGGGGAGTGGGTATTTGGGGAATCCAAATTCATTTTAATTGTCCTGTGATAACTAACCTCTAATTAACCAATCTCTAATCTCTAAACCTAAGTCGTCCTCAATATTTCCAGCGGAGGTTTACTTAATACACCCCTGCTATTTAGCAGTCCTATTACCAACGTTAAGCCCGAGATAATAAAAAACAATGCCAAAACCGGCAAAGCATTTATTGCAAACGGAATCTGAAAACTGTATTTGGCCAGCAACCAGCTTCCTGTTAACGCTATTAATATACCTGTTAGTGCCGATAATGCCCCTAAAAATAGATATTCCAACGCGGTTATCGTGAAAATTTGTTTCCGGCTTGCGCCAAGTGTCCGCAGTAATACACTTTCCTGTATGCGTTGATATTTGCTGATCCGTACCGAAGCAATAAGCACCACCACCCCGGTAATAATGCTGAATGCACTCATAAACTTAATGATATACCCAATTTTATTGAGCAGGTCATCTATAATGCTGATCACTTCGTTAATGTCAATAATAGAAACATTGGGGAAACTGCGCACCATAGCCTGCTGAAACTTGGCCGATGCTGCTGCCGATGGCACATGCGTTAATTCCACATAAAACTGTGGCGCGTCTTCCAAAACCCCCTTAGGGAAAACTATCTGGAAGTTGGTCTGGATTTTGTTCCAGTTAACTTGCCTTACGCTACCCACCACCGCAGGGATGCTTAAACCCTGAACATTGAACACCAAATGATCGCCAATGTTGATATGGTTCCGTTTTGAAAATCCATCTTCAATGGAAACTGCCACATCTTTCCCCGGCGCGGCATTACCCGTAAATTCGCCATCTATAATTTTTTCGGAAGGCGTAAGCGTATCGCGATAAGTAACCCGGTATTCGTATGAAAAAGCGCGGGTTGATATTTTTGATTTCGGATCTTTTTTAACGTCCTGTTCGGTTTTCCCGTTTACCTCCTGCAGCCTGATGGTTACAATGGGCACCTGCTGCAAAACAGGCAGTTTTTGTTGCCGGGTGATGCCCGCTATCGCTTTCCGCTGACTGCTTTGTATATCAAACAAAATCATATTGGCCTGGTTGGCGCCCGACGACAGGCTAACCTGTTTCATCAGCATACCCTGTATAAAAAAGAGTGTACAAATAAATGCGGTACTCAATCCAATAGATACAATCAGGATGATGGTTTGATTATTGGGGCGATAAAGATTAGCAAAGCCTTGCCGCATTAAATAACTCCATGAGTTTTTGATGATCAGCCGCATTACTTTCATCAGCAACCAGGCAACAAAGGCCAGAATCATGAAGGCTATGCCAACGCCAACAGTAAAAAACACACTCCCCACCCAACTGCCGGTCTGGAAAAATGTAAAAGTGGTAACAAAAAGCAAAATCAGTATGTAAACCACCCAGCGCAAAGGATCGCGGACTATACTCACTTCCTCATAAGAGATCCGCAGCGTATTTAGTGGGGATATATTCCGGATAGAGATAAGCGGTAATAGGGCAAACAATATGGATATGATGACGCCCAGCAAAACACCCTGCCCTATTGCCAGCCACGATATGGTGGTTGTAATATCAAATGGCAGAAAATCTTTCATCACAATTGGCAAAATATGCTGTACAAGGGTACCTGCAAAAGCCCCGACAACTGAACCGATAATACCGATACCCACAATTTGTATCAGGAATATCAAAAAGGCCTCCGAGGCTTTTACACCCAGGCAACGCATAATAGCAATAGACGCAATTTTTTCGCGGATGTAAATATGGATGGCACTGGCAACGCCAACACAACCTAACAGCAGCGCTATAAAACCAACAAGCGATAAAAAACGGGTAAGATCGCCAAAAGAACGACCGGTGTTTTCTTTACGCATCTGGATGGTTTCATAGTTCATTTCGGCCTTATCCAGCCGCGGGTCGATATTTTTAACCAGTTTTTTCATATCAACCGGCTTATCATATTTGTAATAGAAGCTATAGCCTATGCGGCTGCCTTTTTTTGACAGCCCGGTTTGCTGCAGGTATTGTAAGGGGATATAAACCGAAGGCGCTATGCCCGACGATATCCCCGTTTGCCCCGGCGCTTTATTTAACACGCCGGCAATCAGGAAAGTAACTTCGCCAACCTTAATGGAGTCGTTTACCTTAACGTTAAATTGCAGCATCAGGGTTTTATCAACCAATGCCATTTTCCCGGTTTTAAAATCTTTCCCGGCAGCAACCGGAACAGTTTCCAGGCTGCCATAATAAGGGAAGCCGCCCTGCAAAGTATGCACCTGTACCAGCCTGGCCCCATTGGTACGGGGGAAATAGATCATCGACACAAACGTCCGTTCTTCAGATCGTTCGTCGCCCAATGAATCTAAAAGCGGTTTAATCGTTGCATCAGCTGGTTTGCTGGCCGTAACGGCTAAATCAGCGCCAATGAGGGTTGCTGCCTGTGCATCAATATCCGTCTCGAGATTGTATCGGAACGAGTATATGGCTACCAAAGCAGCAATACCAAACACAATTGCCGAGATAAACAGCATCAACCGCGACCGGTTACGCCGGCTATCGCGCCAGGCCATTTCAAAAAGCCAGGGGATATTTATCTTTCGCTTATCCATGGCTTTTATAGGGTATTGGTTTTATCGTCGGCAATAAGTTTGCCGCCTTTTATTCGGATAATACGCTGCGTTTTGGCCGCCAGGTCCAGGTCGTGTGTCACCAAAACAAGCGTGGTTCCTGCTTCTTTGTTGAGGTCGAAAATTAGCTTTTCAACTTTTTCAGCGGTTTCTGCATCCAGGTTACCGGTGGGCTCATCGGCGAACAAAATGGCGGGCGAATTAGAAAATGCCCTGGCCAGCGAAACCCGTTGCTGCTCGCCGCCCGATAACTGGGCAGGGTAATGGTGCCACCTGTCCGACAGGCCAACTTTATCCAGCAACTCCATTGATCGTGCTTTGATGTTTTTTTCGCCGCGCAGTTCCAGCGGCACCATCACATTTTCCAATGCGGTTAACGTAGGCAATAGCTGAAAATTTTGAAAAATGAAACCCACGTATTGATTGCGCACCTGTGCCCGCTGATCTTCGGACAAATTACCCAGGTTGATATTATTCAGTTCAACCTTGCCTGAACCCGGCCTGTCGAGCCCGGCGCAAAGACCTAGCAAAGTTGTTTTGCCGCTGCCCGATGGACCGACTATTGCGTTGGTTGAGCCGGCTTCGATGGAGAAATTAATATGATCTAATACGGTTAATGTGCGCCCGGCGCTTTGGTAAGTTTTGCCCAGGTCTTCAATATGCAGAATAGTATTCACTGTATGTCTTATTTTCTTTTATAGAGTTTAAAAACCTGCGTTTGTTACTGCAACAGGTTTCGTAAATATCCACTTATAAGACGATTGACAGCAAAAAAGATTTTAAATGAAAAAGTATGACAGAATTATGGTTTTCACATAAAAGAAATGTCCTTTCGAACGCAGTGAGAAATCTTCTGCGCCATGGAGCCGGCGTCGTACGCCCACTTGCCGCTAAAACAACGCAAAGGAATCTCTTGTCCAAAGTTCTTCATAATGGTAATACTTATCGCCAACCTCATGGCCAAGATCTTTAAACACAAATATTTTTTTCTTTGAGTTGATATTGTTGTAAACCGCGTATGAGTTATTTGGCGGTACAAAAGGATCAAGCAAGCCAATGCCCATCAGGAAAGGACATTTCACGGCAGCAGCGAAGTTTTTAGTATCGTAATATTGCAGGTTGTCCAAAACTTTTTCAAAAGTAAGCTCCGGTCGTACCTTAACATAATCCTTCATGTGGTTTATTGGCCACTGTACCGCGCCGTGGTCCATATTGTAAATATCGCTAAAGAAGGGATTTTGCGGGGCGCAAAGGGTTATCCGTTTATCTAGCGCTGCAGTGGTGATAGACAGGTAACCGCCCATGCTGCCGCCGGTTACCGCAATGCGGTCAAGGCTTAGTTCTTTGCGTGTATACATAAAATCAACGCAGCGTATACAATCCATAATTACGCCACGTAAGTAATACGCACTTTTATTTTCAAGCCTGTTTACAATATAATCATCACGCCTCATGTCGAAGTCCTTTTTGCTAAGGCCCTGGCCTCGTACATCAAGGCTAATAAAAGCCAGGTCATACTCTTTGCCCACCAAAGGTTTATTGATGGCCTGGTATCCGGGCAACATCAGCAATACCGGGAATTTTTGATATTTCCCCGGATGTGCGGGCTCCGTAAGCCAGGCGTAAATGGTAATATTTCCCAGCGATTTCATTTCAATCAGGTAAACTTTGCGGTCGTCGGTCTCCAGATCAAATTTTTCGGTGATTTTATATTCGGGCTTTACTTTAGCCAGTTCGTCCTTTGCGCTTTGCCAGAATGCGTCAAAATCCTCGGGTTTAGGATGCGACGACCTGATCTCCTCGGGCCTGATGCCAAAAACCCGCCGGGTGGTGTCATCATAATCCGAAACATTTATCATGAAATTTATCTTGTAAAACCCGCTTTTTAACTTTGGTATTTCGAAATAATAACTGTGCGCACTCTGTTTACCCAGGTTTACAAAAATGGAATCTGATAAAACTTTTTTATTAAACTGATCTGTAACCAGGTACGAAATTTTGCCAGACTGCAATTTGTTAAAAGTATTTTTAACCGTGAAGGTGTACGCAGCAGCGGACGAAAAAATGGCCTGGCTGTTATGGGCGCTTAATTCGGTAACTACTTCGCCTGCTTCATCGTCGCGGTTGTTATTAACCGTAACGGGAGCTTTTTTCGACAATGGCTGAGCCACGACAGCGTCGAAACGGAACGCAACCAACAGGCAAACAGCAGTGATAGTAAGTTTGTTAAGGTTTTTCATTAACCAATTAAATTCAATAGTTATGCCATTGCACAATACCGAATTTTATTTGGTGGAGCTATTGCTCGAACCAAAACTAAAAAAGGCTTTAAAACACTAAAACAAGCTATGTTTTAACTAATAGGTTACAAATAGTCAGAAGAAAGGTAACCACCTTTTTACAATTTAAGACCAATAAACGTCCATTGCTTATTTTAAGGTCTATTTTAGATGTGTGCATTAATTTCCCCGTATCAGAAGTTTTCCTTTAAGGAATTTCCCGTTGTGCATTAACAGGGTTATAACAGCGAGCTACTCTCCTTATCCAGAAACAAAACAGCATCGGCATGCCTACGTAAAATAGTTGATGGATACGTTTCTACTATTTCCTGGTTCAGGGTGTTAAAAACTGCCTTTACTTTTTTTATGCCGGGCACCATGCAGTAAACATACCTGCCTGCCATAAGCGCGGGGATGGTTAACGTAATGGCATGTGTGGGCACATCGTCAGGCTTGCTGAAACAGCCATCGTTAACCTGCTGCTGGCGACATTCAGCATCTAATTCAACAATTTTCACTTGCTCCCTGTCATTAAAATCAGCAACCGGGGGATCATTAAAGGCAAGATGCCCGTTTTCGCCAATCCCCATGCAAACTATATCCGGTGGATATTTGCGCAGCAGCGCCGCATACCTTTCACATTCTCCCTGCACGCGGACAGCATTGCCGTTTATGTAGTTGACTGTTTTAAAAGCCAAGCGGCCAAATATTTTTTCATCCAAAAATGATGCAAATGTTTGCGGGGTGTTTTCCGGCAGGCCAATATATTCATCCATGTGGAATGCATTCACGCGGTTCCAGTCAAGTGCTGTATTTTGAATAAGCGAAGCAAAAAATTCGTTTTGAGAGGGAGCTGCGGCGAAGATCACGTTTACAAAGTCCTGATCGGCGAGCAACTCTATTAATTTGTCGCCCACTATTTCTGCTGCATCATTACCCATTGCTTCTCTGTCCGGATAAATTTGGACATTCAATTTATCTATAACGAAGGTGGGTACATCTTTTGGATTGGGTTCATCCTGCCGTAAATCATGTGCTTCTGTCATATACTATCTTTCCTTTTACAATGGTCATCTCAACATTAATATCCCCATCAAACAATACAATATCAGCATCTTTTCCAACCTCCAGCGACCCTTTTTTATCGCTGATCTTCATAATTTCAGCAGGCGTCGCCGATGCCATCTGTATGGCTTCCTCCAGCGGCACTTCGGCCATATTAATCATATTCTTTATCAGTCTGTCAAATGTGGCAACGCTGCCCGCAAAGGCACTGCGATCAGGCAGTTTAGCTACATCATCTTCAATAATAACCTTCGTGCCGTTTTTAAGGCTGCCTAAAACACTTTCGCCGGGCGGCATTCCTGCCCCGCGCATGGCATCGGTTATTAGCGCGGTTTTGCCGGGGCCTTTTATTTTATAAACCAGTTTCAGCAATGGTGCAGGCAGATGGATGCCATCGGCTATAATCTCAACATCCATATCATCAATCAGGTAAGCGGCTTCTATTACCCCGGCGTACCGGTAAGCGTTGCGCCGCATAACACCCGACATCCCCGAATACAAATGCGTTGCCAGGGTATAGCCGTTCTGAAAACCGAGTAATGCCTCCTCATAAATGGCATCCGTATGCCCCATCGCCACCAAAACGCCCTTCGATTTGGTGTATCGCGCAAATTCGATTGCTCCCTTTAATTCCGGCGCAGCGCTCCAGCGTTTAATGCAGGGAAACGCTGAAAGGATTTCTTTGTATTCCGAAGAATCTGGGTCGCGGATGTATCGAACATCCTGTGCCCCTGCCTGACTAAGGGCAAAATAAGGACCCTCCAGGTGCATGCCGATAAACTGTGCACCATTTACATTTCGTTTTTCGGCCAGCTCGTAGGTTTGTAAGGTTTCAACCATGTCGGCTTTGCTGCTGGTTAAGGTGGTGGGCAGCAAAGCGGTTGTCCCGTACCTGGCATGCAATTCGGCAATAGCCAAAAACGCCTCAGGCGTGTTGTCCATAAAGTCGTGACCTGCGCCGCCGTGCACATGGATATCGATAAAACCGGGCGAAACATATTTCCCTTCAGCGTCAATCACAACAGCATCGGGCGCATCAATATCGCCGTCACTAATAGCAATTACCCGCCCCTCGGATATGAGTATCGTCCCATCCTTAATAATTCCCGATGGCGTTATAATTTGCCCATTGTATATTTTTAATTGCCGGCTCACGTGTTCGGGTTATTTGGTCCTTGACAAACGATCATACAAAAGCTTTATCCTGATACTTCGCAATTCGTTCTCTTCCTTAATCTCTGATGCGTCGAGGAAGTTTTTATTCAACTGCGTAAAATGCATCGTGATCACATCCTGGTCAATCATCAGGTTTTTTAATTCCTGTAAAATTCCGGGCGTTTGTTCCGCAGTAAACGCTGGCGAATTAACCCTCTCCAGGATAGCGTGAATGGCCAAATAATTCGACCTGATGCCCGCCATGATCCGGTAATGCTCAAACTCCTCTTTGTTTTTTGTGGGATGAAGGCTGTATAGTGTTTCCAGCGCCACGTTATTGCTATCCAGCAATTGCTTTACCGTCATCGGCGAGGGTGATTCCACCCTGCCATGAACAATTTCATAGGGTGTCGTTTTTAAAGCTTTCCAAAACCTCGCCGATTCGTCACCATTAAATCCATATTGATCGCGGCAATACCCGGCAATAAAAGCGTAAACATCCAACGGCTTCACTGATCGGATACCTTCGGCATAGGCCGCTATCAGGATATTAAAACCGCTAAGCGGGTAAACGTGCCTGATGGCATATTCCTCCGTCAACTCATTCTCCGATTCAAAAACCTGTGAATACTGGCCGGATGTCGACCACGAGGTCATCACGATACCTTTATAGCCAAACTTTGCCGCAGCAGGCACAAAATCCCGGATATTATTAAAATGTTTTTCCCAGCGGGTTAAAAAATAATTATCGGGCGATGAGCGCAGCGCCGGTGCACCCCATATTTGATAACCACTTTGCAGCAATTTTTGATGATCGCCAAAATTGTTCATATCCCAGCCATAGTTCCAGTCCACAAATACGGTGCTCTTTGGGAGCGTCTTAATGGCATCGGGGTATTTTAAGGCGATATCGGCCCAAAGCACCGGCGTTTTGCCAAGGCGGATCACAATATTGCACAGCATCCTGATATAATCAATATACAGTTTCGATTTCCCCTCCTTTGCCGCCTTTAAACGGCACCGTTCATCGTGACCAAGCAAATAGGTTTCATCGCCGCCAATGTGAATATATTTTGAGGTATGGGTTGATGCCAGCTCGGTGTACAGGTCGGTAAACAAGGTGCTGTCCTGTCGGGTTTGCAGCGGGCAAACCTGCGAAAAATCTTTCTGATCTTCGCGCAGATCCTTGTAGCGATCATTCCGCAAAATATACTCCACATGCCCGAAACTTTGTTGTAATGGGATAACATCAATACCCAACCCGTTGCAATATTTTACAAAATCAATAATCTCGGTTTTGGTGTAAGCGTACCTGTTTGGTATCAGCGGGTGTTTTTCAAAGGGATAAGTTCCCTCCCACTCCATGATCAGGGTATTAATTCCCGAACTATTTAATTTGAGGGCAAACGCCTTGAGGGCATCCATCGTCATTACCTGCACCCTCAAATCGAGATGGAATCCTTTTACAATAAATGGCCCTTGCCCGTTGACCGGAACCTGCGCGTATAAACCGCGAACAAAAAACAATAAAAACAGCAAAACGAGGAGGCTCTTTTTCATTTCTCGGGGAAAGTTTGGTGTACCGCGCGGAGGATGATCCGCAGCCCGAAAATAGGAAAAAAGAACTGTTTTTATACGATTATATCAGCAGCGAATTCAGGGAAAAATTAAAATGTATAGCGAAAGGGCCTATTCAAACCTTTTTACAAGTTCAACCAGCTCTGCAATATCAAAAGGCTTTTTCAGATAACCATCTGCAAGGCTATCCCTGGTCATTTCCTCCAATCCGGCGTTAGCCGACACTAAAACAACCGGAAAATGCCGCGTTTCGGGGTTGCTTTTAAAGCGTCTGCAAAAGTCCTGTCCATACCCATCGGTAAGCCGGTTATCCAGCAATATCAGCATAGGTTGCAGTTCAAGAACATCATCCAGCGGCTTACTATCGGGCGAAGCCAAAACCTCATAGCCTTCTTCTGAAAGAATGTACGTCATGATATCAAGGATATCGGGATCATCCTCAATAACAATAATCTTTTTGGACATGTAAAACTGTATCTATAGGTAAATTTAATGTTTGCAAATAGTACGACGCCACAATTCTATAAAATTACAATTATAAAACTTCCTTTTTCACTCTTTCGCAGGACAAATATATTAATTAATAATACAATTTATAAATTAGAAATAAATTTAATTTTATTGCTAATTGGCAGGATATATAAACCGTCAGTTAATGTTAATTTTAAAAGCAGGTATAGTGCAAGACAGCCCTGTTTTTGCTGTATATAGATTGGTAAATTTTGATAAATCCAAACGCTACCGGGCGCCACAAAACAAAAAAGAGACCGCGGGTTGGGTCTCTTTTATCCATAGGTAGATGTAGATGATATGATGGTCAGGCCGCCTTTTTAACATAGGCCTGTTTGTTTTCTTTGGCGGCTTTATATTGTTTTAAATCCTGCTGTAACAAAGCCCTTAATTCAATGTCGATTGCTTTTAGCATTACGTGTGTATTTGTTGAAGTTTTCATAAGTTTTAATTGTTAAGTTGCAGAACCATATACTAACATTGTGCCATAAAAACTCGCTAAATAAAAAAGCCGCCTTTGTTGTTAAAAACAGCATCATTGCCTTTGTAGATAACATTTACCCGGTTTAAAAATGTATATCAAGCTGTATAGTGCTGTTCAGAAAAATATTCAGTTTTAAAATTGCACTATTAATAGTACTTTGCATACTGCGTAAATACGCAATTCAACTATTAAAAATCCCGGTTACCTTTTGCCATAAAAATGAAATTAAAACTAACCGCCCTGTTGTTATTTGTCGCCTGTTCCACAATGGCGCAGGATGCAGCCTTCGGTCGTAAAATCATCGACACCCTGACATCACCCTATTTTTGGGGGCGCGGTTATACCAAAAACGGGATGGCAAATGCTGCTGCATTTTTATCGGCGCAGTTAAAAAGCTATGGCTTGGCTCCCATGGATGGTAAAAGCTTTATACAACCCTTTAGTTATTCCGTCAACACTTTTCCGGGAAAAATGGAAGTGGCTATAAACGGCGTGCAGTTGGTGCCTGGGAAGGATTTTATTGTTGGCCCCGATAGCCGGGGCGTAAAGGGAGAAGGCACTTTTGTTCAGAAAGATAGCGTCACTTTTATTGATGCTGCCCATCGCCTGGTTGTTTTGCTACAGGATAAATTAACCTGGTCCGCCGAGCAAAAAGTGCAGGACTACACCGAGATTGACCTGGACAAGAAATACCAGAAGACCTTACCCCAAACCATCAAAGTAAATATTGAAAACAAGATGGTGAACGATTTTAAAACCGGCAATATCTGCGGGATAGTAAAAGGTGCCTCGAAACCCGATTCGGTGATTGTTTACACTGCGCATTACGACCACCTGGGTGGCATGGGAAGCGACACCTATTTCCCGGGTGCCAATGATAACGGCAGCGGTGTTACCCAGGTACTCACGCTGGCTAAATACTATGCAGCTCATCCGCAGCCCTACACCATGGCATTTATCTTTTTCGCCGGTGAAGAAGCCGGTTTGCTGGGGTCGAAATACTTTACGGAGAACCCGCTGATACCGCTTAAAAACATTCGCTTTTTAGTGAACCTCGACCTGGAGGGCACCGGTGTTGAGGGAATTACGGTAGTTAATGCCACCGTATATCCTGCTGAATTTGCATTGCTGAAACAAATAAACCAAATAGGTAGTTATTTTGTAAAAGTGGCATCAAGGGGCAAAGCTGCCAACAGCGACCATTATTTATTCACCGAAAAAGGAGTACCGGCATTTTATATGTACACCCTTGGCGGCATAAAAGCCTATCACGACGTTTACGACATCAGCGCCACACTGCCTATGGATCATTATCTCAACGAGTTTAATCTCCTGTTAAAATTTAATGACGCACTGATGGGTAAAAAGTGAGTTTTGAGTAGGACACCTTTTGTGATATAGTAAACTTAGCTAGCGGCAAAGTCTTTCCAGCAAAGCTTTGTGTTGAGGATAAAGAACAAGCATCTCTTCTTTTTTGGCCATTTCGAATTCGGAAAATTCAAAACCGGGTGCCACGGCACAGCTAACCAGCGCAAAACCCTGGCCTGATGGTATCGCGGATGCAAACCACAAACCGGGGGTTATAGCAACGGATAAAGCGCCGGTATAAGTATCCGATAGTTCGTGTACCTGGTAGTTGCCCTTTTCATCGATAGCATGAATATGCAGCGGTGACCCCTTATGAAAATACCACAATTCATCTGAGGCTATACGGTGAAAGCCCGAAAAATCAGTCCCCTCCAACAGGTAATAAATAGAGGTACAGGCTGATTTCGGATCGGATGCTGATAACCTGTTCACCTCAACACCCGACCGGAATACCTCTTTGTAATAGCCTCCTTCGGGATGAGGTTGCAGGTTTAAATGTTGTATCCAGTAGGCCGCTGTTTGGATGTTCATGGAATTTTATAAAAGATGTCAATATAAGAAATGTCATTTCGACCGTAGGGAGAAACCTTATACGCCTTACTTCGGAACTTTGCCGGCAGGAGTGTCCGGAGGTATAAGATTTCTCGCTCGCGCTCGAAATGACATGGGGGACGTGTCTAAAACAACATTTCTCCCGGAGGCGTAACGCCTTTTAAACGCAGGTAAATGGTGGTTTGCCCGCGGTGATGGGTCTGATGTTCAAATGCCTTTCCAAACGCACCTGACTTTGAAACAGTATGCCCTTCGAGGCTGACAGTTTCCTGCATTTGCGCCGGCGTAATGGCCTGCAGCGAGGCTATAACATAATCATAACTATCCATAACCGTTTTAGTAGTAGCTTCTTTTGTTTGGGCTACTGTTTTCTCAGCCGAGGCTTGTCCCATCGGGCTTGGCTTACCGGTTATAGTCGAAATAAAGAAATAGTTGCCATCTGCCAAATGCAGCATCTGCTGGGCAAATGAACGAATCTCGGGAGTTGGCTTAAAGCCAAAGCCATCAGCAGGCATGGCATCAAGATAAGCCTTGGTATAAGCTTTTGCGCGTGTCCATTCCTCAACCATCTGTGGCTGTGTAAATTGTGCGAATACCGAATTGCTGACAAACATTAATGCCAGCATGGCGAATAGGATAGATAATTTTTTCATAATTTGGTGTGTATTAGGTTTTACCGGCGGCCAAGTTCGCAATTTTCAGCGGATAATAACCAAAAGTAATTCACAAAAAAAGGCGTGCCGTTTTTATAACGGGTACGCCTTTTATATCAACATCTTGCGGCAGTTATACCTTCTCGGCGTAGATCCGCTGCATATCCTTTGCGTTAATATGAACAGTTCGTTTTTGCAGGTTCAGTTTTTTGGAGATACCGTCAAAGAATTTCTTTTTACCGGTTATCAGCGCAAAGTTATGGAAAAGCCTGTCCATGGTTAAGGTTCGACCCACCGCGACCTGGTTTACCACTTTAAAGCCAGCGCCCTTTACGGCATCGGCAAGGCTTTTTTGGGTGTAAAAATAAATATGGCCCGGGCATCTTACGCTTCTTTCACGGTGTTTCAGTAACCTGAACGAAAAGGAATCATAAGTTGGGGTTTCCAGCACTAAAATGCCGCCTGGTTTTAACAAATCGTATGCTTTTTTAATAAAAACTTTCGGATCGTAAATATGCTCAATAACGTGTGTAGCAATAATAACATCAAACGTGTTGTCCTTCAGGGTGGTTTGTTCAAAAGACTCCGGATGCACTTTCAAGCCAAAATTCTTTTCGGAATATATCCTTGGCAGGGGGTTTGGTTCTATACCCGTAACATCCCAACCCCGTTCTTTAGCGGCATTTAAAAACACGCCTGCGTGCGACCCAATCTCCAAAAGCGATCCTTTTTCTTTCCCTTTAAAAAAGTCGAGAATAGCAACAAAGTCTTTCAGGTGAACATATTGTTTCTGCAAATACTGCGAAGTCTCGGGCTTGTAATCTTCAACCTGTTTTTCAACTTTCTTTAAATCAACTTCCTCTGCTTCCATCGCCATCTTTCCACCCGCTGTGGAGTTGATCTGGGGATTGGCATAAATTAGGCCGCAATTGTTGCACTTTACTACCCGGTGTATTTGCGCTTTTCCAGCAGGAAACACTACTGAATAGTCGTCGGCGCCACAATTATTGCATTTTACATATATTTCTTCCATACATCTCCCTTACGCCACAACGCCGGCAATCTTCCTGCCCACTTTCTTTTCGGCAAAATAAAGCACTACCATCAAAACTAAACCCAGGATAAAAAAACAATCCAGCGCAAGTGCCGAGTTACGCATCTGGCCTGTCCAGGCCTCCACGGCGCCAAACACAAACAAGCCTACTACGATGGCGAACTTTTCGGTAACATCGTAAAAGCTGAAAAATGAAGCCGTGTCCGGGATGTTAGGCGGCAGATATTTTGAATAGGTTGACCGCGAGATAGACTGAACTCCGCCCATAACCGCACCAACAACCGCTGCAGCAACAGCAAATTGTGCAGTATTAGTAATAAAATATACCAGCAGGCATAATATGGTCCATATAGAGACCAAAACAATTAGCGTGCGCACATTACCATACTTATTGGACGCTTTTGAAGTTAACCAGGCGCCAATAATGCCAACAATCTGGATCGATAAGATGATCTGAATCAGTACATCGTCGGACATATGCAGTTCCTTCGACGCAAAATTGGCTGCTACCAGCATAATGGTTTGCACACCAACCGAATAAAAAAAGAAGGACGAAAGAAAACGTTTTAACAAAGGCATACTGCGTACCTGTTTAAAAACCTTAGCCAGCTCTTTAAAGCCGCCTGTAAGCACATTGTAATTCTGTTTTTTTACACTTGGTTCGCCTTTGGGCAGTAGTAAAAATGGAATGATGGAGAAACCCATCCACCAAAAAAAGATCAGCAGGAATGATATACGTTCTGCGATTGGGTTATCATTACTTTCAGCCAGGTGGAACCAGGCAGGTTTTTCTATAACCACCAAACACAAAAGCTGCATTACCAAACTACCTGCATAGCCATATATAAAACCCTTGGCACTCACGTTATCCATCTGGTCTTCCGTGGCTATTTGAGGCAGATAGGAATTGTAAAACACAAAGCCACCGCAGTAACCTATACAGGCCAGTGCGTAAAGTATCAGCGGAATCTCCAATGCCGGAATACCGGATTTTACCGGTTCAAACAAATATAACCCGGCACATGACAAAGCCCCCAGCCATGTAAAAAACTGCAGGTATCGCTTCTTATTTCCGCGATAGTCAGCAACGGAAGTCAATATCGGCAACAGAATAACAATAAGCAAGTAGGCCGACCCGAGAACATAGGTCAGCAATACAGTATTTTTAAACGGATGCCCGAAAAAGGTAACCATATCCTTATTGGCGTTGTGGTAAGTTGTGTAAAACACGTAATACGCCGGAAATATGGTCGACGTGATGACCATGTTATAGGATTGATTCGCCCAATCGAACATACACCAGGCCCAGATAGTTTTTTTGTTGTTTTTTGCTTCCATGAGACCCTAAAAATATAGAAATTTTAGAGTTTACAAAAACTAATGATGAAGGGAGGTGAAATAAGAGAAAACGGGCTGCAAAATATGGACAACGATAAACAGCGACGGGGCATTAAACCCGTCGCTGTTATAGAAAAACAACTACCTGCCGGCATTAAGCGCGTTTAACGCCGCTTCCGGCGATGACAGGAATAGTTTATAAATATCAGCCGTTTTGCCAATGTGCAACTCATATTCATCGTTTTCAAATCCTTCAATTAAGCCTTGCGCTACTTCTTCGGGCGGAATGCCATTTTCGCCACCTATGGCTACCGAAAATTCGGTATTTACCAATGGAGGCATCAGTTCAAAAACTTTGATGTTGGTGTCGCTGGCCAGCATGAACCGCAAAGCCTGCGAATAGGAATGCAGCGCCGCCTTGCTTGCCGAATAGGTAGGTATGTTAATGCCGGGCACCAAAGCAACAATGGAAGTTACGTTTACAATAGCCCCTTCCTTTGACTTACTTAATATAGGCAGTAATTTTTCGGTAAGACGGATAACTGATAGGTAATTGGTCTGGATTTCTTCGGCAGCTTTATCGGCGGCGTTAACGCCTTTGCCCAATTTGTAATAATGCGCGTGGCCAGCGTTGTTAACCAGTATATCAAGTCCTCCAAATTCCGTAGTGATGCGGGCAACCAGGCTATCCACATCTCCAGCGTCGTTAACATCTGCTTTAATAGAGCTGACGTTGCTCAACTGCGATGCTGCTTTCTGCAATTTGGCCTCATTTCTGCCGGTAATAATAACCTTATTGCCTTTTTGGCTTAATAATTTGGCTACCTGGAAGCCGATACCTGAACCACCACCGGTAACCAGGATTGTTTTATTAGCTATATTCATGTTTTTACTTATTTAATTGTTTATTGTTATTGTGTTGTTCACTCTATCTTGTCTTTTATATTTTTTAATGGTCAGATATAACCATTTTAGGCGCTGCACTTCGTTTACCATCAATTACAAAAAGCAACAGCGGCAGTGTAATGGCAAATAGCAGCCCTATCAGGAAATACGCATCGGTATAACTTAACAGTGCCGATTGTTTTACAACTCCCAAATCAATCAGACCCATTGCTTTTTGTTTAGCATCCAGCAAACCAGCGCCTTTACGCTGAAAATAGGCGGTATAGGCATTAATGCGGTCGACGCTTTGCGGGTTTGAACTGGTGATGTGGCTGATAAGATCTGTCCGGTGCGAAGCAGCCCGCCGTGCCGAATAAGTGTTGATGACCGATATGCCAAACGACCCGCCAAGCTGCCGCATCATATTATTGAGGGCTGCGCCCTGCGGAATATCTTTTGGCTGCAGGGAGGATACCGCCAATACGGTTAACGGAACCGTTAAAAACGCCATCCCAAGCGCCCTGAAAATGAGATTACGGGTAATAGTGTTTGCCGATGTATCCAGGTCCATCCCATACATGCTCCAATTGAAATAGATAAAACAGAAAAAACCCGCCGTAATCACAATCACCGGCGACACGCCCGCCTGTATAGCCTTGCCTGAAACCACGAGCGCTAATATGGCGATAATGGCCCCCGGTAGCAGCAATAAACCGGTTTGTGTAGGCGTAAATCCCAGCAAGCGCTGTGCTACAACCGGCGTCAGGAAAATGGAGGTGAACATCCCTATGCCTGTTATAAACGTCAGGATGGCCGCTATACTTAATGATTTGCTTTTAAAAACACGCAGGTTTACAACCGGATGCTCCACATGCAATTCCCATAAAACAAAGCCCGTTAATGTAATGATGGATAGCACGGTCAAAAACGTTATATACCCGGTAGCAAACCAGTCTTCGGTTTGGCCCCTTTCCAGTACCGTTTGCAGCGATCCTATGCCCGTAGCCAGTAAAATAATCCCTGTCCAGTCAACTGCTTGTACTTTTGATTTGATGACCGGTTCGGTAAGTAAAAAATAACACGATGTTGCGGCCAATATACCTACGGGGATATTAACATAAAAAATAAGCGGCCACGAATAATTCTCGGTAATAAAACCGCCCAGCGTTGGCCCTATGGTTGGTCCAACAAAAACCCCGATGCCAAATATAGCGCCCGCAATGCCTTGCTTTTCTTTGGGAAACTGCTCAAAAACCACTGCCTGTGAAACCGAAAGCAACGCGCCGCCGCCAAGCCCCTGTAAAAACCTGAAAAATACCAGCATCCATATCCCGGTTGAGCTACCACACATAAACGAACACACCACAAACAGGATAATGGAACCGATATAATAATTGCGCCGACCGAGCCGGGTTGTCAAAAAGCTGGTTAAGGGTATTATAATAACGTTTGCTATAGCATAAGATGTAATTACCCAGGTGGTATCCTCAATGGTAGCGCCCAGGTTGCCGCTCATGTGTGAAAGGGCAACGTTTACAATGGTGGTATCAATTAATTCCATTACCGCTGCCAGCAGTACGGTTATAATCAGCAGGTTTCTTTTCAAATTATTCATTTTGTTTTCTTTTATAAAAAGACCGATCGGTCTTTTTAATATCAAAAAAAATTAGTTGCAGTTTTGCTCTATTTCGGCCTTCAGCAAATCGGTGATCAGCACCATGTGATGGTTACTGCCTTGCACCCGGCTAATCATAATTGCGCCTTCTATCATCGTGAATGCTTTTACAGAGAATGTCTCGGCATCAAAGGTTTCTTTAAACTCGCCATTAGCTATCCCGGCTTTTATAATATCAGCGATGCGGTTTTGCGATGTTTCGATAGCTTCTTTCACCCTGTTTTTAATAACCGGGTTGGTGTCATCGGCTTCTGTCGCAAAATTTAAAATCGGGCAGCCGCCGCTGTTGCTTTTAAATAAACGGTCCTTGTAAAAATTTACCAGGGCAAAAAGCTTTTCTTTTGCAGTGGTTTTGCCGGCAATGCTTCTGTTTATGGCCTCGCTTAACGATTTGGTGAGGTAATTGAACACTTCCAGGCATATCTCGTCCTTGTTTTCAAAATTCCCGTACACGCCACCTTTGGCCAGGTGTGTGGCTTCCATGATATCACTAATGGCTGTTCCAGCAATTCCCTTTTTGTTGAAAATGGGTGCTGCCGTCTCAATAATAAATTGCCTTGTTCTCTCTGCCTTACTCATAACGTCACAAATATAAACCGATCGGTCTTATTTTATCAATTCTATTTATTGATTTCGCCCCATTATTACAATTTCATTACGTTCAGCCGCTGATATGACCTTTTTGTGTACATCGTCGTCTTAAATCGATTGAGCGCTGTTAAAATAATTATTGGGGTCCCATCGCTTTTTAGCCTTTTTTAAACGCGCCAGGTTTTTACCAAAATATAATTTCAATGCTATTTCCTTATCATTATCCGGCCCGTTTAAATCAATATCCGGGTAATTATAATAGCATCCATCTACATTATCAGTCGGGTCTTTTTCCGGATCCGGCGTTCCGCCTGTGCACAGGTAAACTTGTTGGTAAAAATCGTTTATCCACTGCAGGTAGTATTGGTCGTCTGCTGCGTTCGTCCAATAGGTCTGATATTGTAGCTTCATGATCGATGATCGTTGCGGCACCGCGGTAGCATCCGGAGGTACGTCATTAATCCTTCCGCCATAACTATCCACCTGCAGCAAGCTTTGTGTCATGTTCAGCGGCGGATGTTCTTCCGGCACCACCGGAGTAGTGGTGAGCCACTGATAAATTGATGCAACCTGGTCGGGCGGAAACGCCTTACGCATATAAGCAGATTTATATTTTCCGCGCTGGTTTGAGCCAGAACCATTTAGTGTTTGAACTGCCTCGTAAAAAGTGTATTCAATGGTATCCGCTGTAGGCTGAAACAAATTAGCCAAATGTGCAACACCGGGCCGCGTCATCAACCGGTATGGCGCAATGGCCTTTAACCGCGATAAATGCGGCGCAATATACTGCTCGGCAGTCGCACGCAAATTTTCATTATTGCTGATGGCGGTTTGTATGGTTAGGTGAATTTCGCCAGCCGCCTGGTGATTTAACGCAAAAAGCCCAAACTGGTTCCAATTATCCGTCCGTTCAGCAAAACCGGCATACCAGGCCAGTAAGTCGCCCAGTATTTCCTCCGTCAAATCATCCCATGAAAATGCTATCGAAGTAATTAAGGCGGCCTGGGGTGCATTAGGTAACTCCTTGAAATAATATTTGGTGATCACCCCAAAGTTTCCGCCGCCACCGCCGCAATGCGACCAGTACAACTCGAATTCATCCTGGCTAACCGAATCAGCCGAAACATAAACAGGATAGGCGCTATTATTGGCATCATCTTTAACCACAACCTCAACGCCGGTAAGCCAATCAACAGTTAAGCCATTTAACCGCGATAGCAAACCGTAGCCGCCGCCGCAAATATGACCACCCAAACCAACTGAGTAGCATGAGCCTGCCGGTAACACCTTGCCATAGTTGCGAAACAAGGCCTGGAACGCCGACCAGTTTGTGCCACCCGACTCCAGGAAATATCCCCGTTGCTCGTCGTATCCATAGGCATCCATTGGAGTAACATCCAGGATAGCGCCTGTGCCGTCGTTAAAAACAAAATTTTCGTAACAATGACCGCCGCTTTTTATTTTTACGTTTTTCCCGAATAACGCAATGGCATCATCTAACGCTGCAGCCGTGCCGGTAGCCGTAAAACACAGGTAAACTGCTTTGCAATTTGGCGCAAACCACCTGCGGTTAAAACCCTGGAAAAAACTCGGGAAACGCGGGTCCGGTTTCGAAGGGTCTATCTTCAAATATCCGGATTGGGGGGTGGCTGTGTTGTTCATACGTGCAGGTTTAAACAAAAATAAGTATTTATTTATTCCCAAAACGAATAATACCACCCCGTGAAAACACCCTTTTTTTAAGTTTGAAAGACTTGCCCGCTAAAAAAATCCTATATCCCTCATCCACAGCAATATCTCCGACGGCCACTCCGTAACTGCGCCTTTATTGGTGGCCCTTATTCCGAAACCATGCCCGGTTTTTGCATAAATATGCAACTCGGCCGGGATTTTAGCCTCCTTGTATTTAAGATATAATTGGGCCACGCCTTCAGAAATATCGGGGCGGTCATCATTTCCGGCAGCTATAAAAACCGGTGGTGAGTTTGGTGATACCGTGTATCTGCCAATATTCCCCGGATATATCAACGCCTGGAAATCGGGTTTATCGCTTTCACGGCTTATCGGATCAGTGGCGTCAACATCACCCTTACTAAATCGCATTGCAGACAAGGCCGCCAGCTCTCCTCCTGCCGAAAAGCCGATAACGCCAATCTTTGCAGTATCGATATGCCAATCGCGGGCCCTGCTCCTCACCATGCGGATCGCACGTTGTAAATCCGCCAGCTCGTCCTTATCAATGGTATAGGTGGAATTTTTTTCTTTTGCCAGCCGATATTTTAATACAAAAGCAGATATGCCATGCTGCATAAACCATTGGGCCGGGTTATAACCTTCATGCGTTATCCATAACTCGCTGTGGCCGCCGCCGGGTATAACAATAATGGCTGTCCCGGTATTTTTATCCGCCGGTGGTAAGTATGCTGTTATAGATGGCTTATGGATATTGCTCAGCACATGATCGCCCTGGTCGGTTATGCGTATAATTTCTACGCCGGTTTTGCCTTCAGAGCCCGGGGCTCCGTTGGGCCAAAGCAATATTTCATTGGGCATAATGTCCTGGGCCATAGCCACACAGGCATAACAAATACAAAGCAAAGCGAGCCAGGTTTTTCTGTTCATGATGACAAATTAAAAGGTAAACAATTGACTTTGTAAAATAACTGTTAAATATACATTTTATACAATAACATTTTTAGCTTTGATGATAACCGATTAACGACTTATTTAACCAATAAAGCCCTAAAACGAAAACAGCGGTGCCGGGATTGAAATTTCGCTGCACTTTTTGGTAAATTTAAGTTTGATAGGAAAAATATAATCAACTTGCATGAAGCATTTTTTTACGATAGTCCTTTTTGCCTTATTAGCTAGTACCGTGCTGCAGTCAAAAGCGCAGGCAAGCAAAAACGAAGTTTATATTGATGAACATGGCCGTATGCGCTGGCAAAAGGATAAATCCGAAGTTTATCTTTTTGGGGTGAACTATACCGTTCCGTTTGCTTACGGTTACCGCTCGCTGAAAGCCTTAAATAAAGATATTGAACAGGAAATTGATGAAGATGTTTATCATTTGGCACGAATGGGCGCCGATGCATTCAGGGTACATGTTTGGGATACCGAAATATCGGATACAGCAGGCAACTTAATTGAAAATGAACACCTGAAACTGTTCGATTATCTCATCAATCGTTTAAAGCAGCGCAACATCAAAATCATCATTACACCTATTGCGTTTTGGGGCAACGGATACCCCCAGCGCGATGAAAAAACTGCAGGGTTTTCATCAAAATACAATAAAGGCCAGGCTACCGTAAACGAAAATGCCATAAAAGCACAGGAAAACTACATGAGGCAATTGCTGCAGCATGTTAACCCTTATACCAAGCTCAATTATCGTGATGATCCGGATATTATAGCGGCAGAGTTAAACAACGAACCAAGCCACAGCGGCGCTAAAGAAAAGGTGACCGAATATATCAATCGCCTTGCTGCTGCGGCACGCAGTACTGGCTGGACAAAGCCACTTTTCTATAATATCAGTCAATCGCCTTATTATGCTGACGCAGTTGCTAAATCAACCGTTAATGGTTTCAGTTTTCAGTGGTATCCCACCGGGCTGGTGGCCAATCACGAGCAAAAAGGGAATTTAATTCCTAATGTAGATCGGTATAACATCCCCTTTGATACCATCCATGAATTCCATAACAAAGCAAGGATGGTTTATGAGTTTGATGCGGCCGATGTGCTGCAATCCTGCATGTATCCAATGGTGGCCAAAAGTTTTAAACAAGCAGGTTTTCAATGGGTAACGCAATTTGCTTACGACCCATTGGCCACAGCTTATGGAAATACCGAATACCAAACGCATTATCTTAACCTGGCCTACACCCCGCCCAAAGCCATCAGCTTTTTAATTGCTAACCGTGTGTTCCACCTATTGCCACGCGACAAAAACTATGGCACCTACCCTACCGACAGCGTTTTTGACGCTTACCACGTAAGCTACGCCGAAGGACTGAGTGAGATGAATACCGCACGGGAGTTTTATTATTCCGGCACAACTGTCGCCCATCCTATTGACGAAAAGAAACTGGAACATATAGCAGGAGTAGGCAGTTCACCACTGATCGGGTATAAAGGTTACGGCGCTTACTTTATTGACAAATTGGAGACCGGCATCTGGCGGTTGGAAGTAATGCCCGACGCGGTTACTATACGCGATCCGTTTGAAAAAGCCTCGCCATCCAAAGAAGTGGTACATATTCAATGGTCGGACCAGCAAATGCAGGTCAATCTTGCGGATATCGGCGCTGATTTTGATATTAAAGGCATCAACAAAGACAATAACTATCAAACCAAAACATCAAACGGATCATTCATCATCAAACCTGGCACTTATTTATTGGTAAAAAATGGCAAGTCGGCTGACAGGTGGGCAGCGGGCAAAATGATAGGCAATATCGGCCTGGATGAATTTATTGCACCACAGCCCGTTAGCAAGGAACCTTATTTAAGTATGAACCCGGTTACAGAAGTGAGCGCAAGCAATGCCATCACCATCAGCGCAAAAATTGTAAACATAGCGCCTGATGCAAAAGTAACATTGGAATTAAATAAGGGAATTGGCGCTCACAGCAGTACCCCGATGACCAGGACCGGTCCGTATGATTACAGCGCCACCATCCCGGCAATTGGCGCCGAAACCCTGTTAACTTACCAGATCACCATTAACTATGGCGATAAATACGCAACATTCCCCGGCGTCCACAAGGTCGATCCACGAACATGGGATGACATTAACAACGATACCTGGGAAACTGTTGTAGCAAAGCCAAACGGAAAATTAAGCCTATTTAACGCCAATGCAGACAGGCGGCGGACCAATACTTATTTCCCGGTATATACGCGCAATGGCGGCGCCCAATTTACAGCGGGCGAAGAAACAGGGCAGCTAACTTTCCGCGCCTCGTTGCCCGCAATTAAACAGGGGCAAACAATGGGTTTCCAACTATTTGTTACCGATAAGATCAAAAATCGTTTGCCCGAAGCGGCCGCTTTTAACAAAGTGGCTGTGAGGGCACGATTGCAAAGTGGGCAAACCGGTAAACTGCGAATTGTGTTAATTAACGCCGACGCATCTGCCTATGCAGCCTATGTTGATCTTAAAAGTGAATTTGCAACCATCGAAATCCCTTTATCATCATTTAAACCGGATTCCTGCTTGTTATTGCCCCGGCCATATCCTGGCTTCCAGCCCTTGTGGTTTAAGGCATCGGCATTTAGCGGTCCTGATATATCAAAACTGGATAAAATTGAAGTTACAGCAGGCGGAGATTTGAGCGCGGACCGATACAACAAACCCTTTGGGATAGAAGTAGAAACGGTGACAGTGGAACCGTAACACAATACAAAAAATGGACGTCTGCGATACGCCAATCAATCAGGCCTAAATTTCCTTTGTGTCAGATGGTTTTATCCAGCCTTCGTTACCATTAGCCAGGCTGATTTTTAGCCAGCCGTTACTGCTATCCAGGATATTCACCTTGGTACCCTCGTGAATAATAAACAGGGTGTTTGTTTTGTCGGCCGGGCTGCTTTTTACGTTTACCGAATTGCTGAAAACAATAGCCTGGTGATGGCTGTCGAAGTAGTTAACCTGCCTGTTTGCCATAAAAACGGCTAATATTCCAAGGAAAAATAACGTGAGCGACGAGTAGAAAGAAACTTTTTTGACCGAAACGGATAGCGTGAAAAAGTATAGCACCAGCGCCGCCGACGCCAATAAAACAAAAACAACACTCCAAACGGCCAGCGCGCTCGTCGAAAAACTCAGGATAAACCCTTTCCACCACCTGCTTAAAAAAAACTCCGGGGCGGCGTCAATTTTATCAGTGGTTTTTAAATTGACATATTTAAGGTTATAGTTTACGTCGTCATCGCCGGGAGCCAGTTTGTGTGCTTTTTCGTAATACAGCAACGCCGATGGGATATCGTTATTTTTATAACTCGCGTTCCCCATATTAAAATAAACTATTGCCGACTGGTAGCCCTCATCGAGCAGTTGCTGGTAAGTGCTTAAAGCTTCCTTGTATTGCGCCTTTGCATAGTAATTGTTCCCTTTTGAAAAAAGCGCATCCGCCTGGTCGTTACCAAAGGATAACATTGGCAAAACAAGCAGTGCCAGCAAGTAAAATATCCGCTTTAGCCGGTTAAATTTCATTTTCAATATCGTTTATAATGCCTTTTGCCTTTTCAAAAACTTCTTTTTCCGATATATTTTGTACCGGAGCATACCGTGCCATTTCGCAAAGATCAAGGGTATCCAGTAATTGACCAATTACCTTATCGCTAACTGATTTGCCTTTTAACGCGGAGGTAATGGTCTCCCTGTCGAGATTAGCATATTGGATGTTTAGTTTATCAGTTAAATAGCCATATAATCCGGTCGAAATATTTTCATAAAATGCCTGCTTATTATTTGCCAGTAATTGCTTTTCGGCATTTGCAAGATGTTTGGCAGCCACTTTACCCGCTTTGCGGCTTTTTACCTTAACGGCATCGCTATTAGTTTTAATCAGCCAGTTACGGTAGGCATAAGCGCCACAGCACAATAGCGGGCCAAATAATAACAACAGGTAATACCCTACCGAGCCATAAAATGCATCGTCAGGTTTATCTAAATCAGCATTGCTCGTTTTGATATACCTGATGTCTTTGCTCAGCATCTTAATATCCTGTTTGTCGGCTTCATTGAGTTCAGTAACATTACTTTCGGATGTCCCTTTATCAACCTTAATATGAAAACCCTTTGAGGTAACTGTAATGTATTTATTAGAGATCGGATTAAAATAAGAGAATTTAAGCGGATCGATAGTATAATCGCCCTGGTGACGTGGTATGAGCAGGTAGTTATAAAACCTGTAGCCGGATACTCCGCTTTCATCATCGTTTACGGAATCGGAAATTTTAGGATCGTATTTTTCAAAATCAGCCGGAAACGCGGTACCCAAACTCTTTAACAATTTTATATTCCCGTAGCCCGACACTTTAACTTTATAATTAAGGGCTTCATTGGCTTTTAATTCCGTTTTATCAACGGAGGCCTCCATATTAAAATCCCCCACAGCACCGGTAAAGCTATCGGGCTTGCCCGCCTGCGGCAAGGGTTTCACGTGAATTGTCAAAGGCGCGCTTTTGGCCTGGTATTTAACCTGGTTAACCGATCCAAAAAACTGGTCCATAGGATCATCGGACTGTACAGGCACATCTACATAAAAAATTGCGCCAAAGGGGTCAATTGTCAAATCGCCGGCATGTTCCGGAAACAGGATTGCCTGTTTCAAATCCAGCACTCTGTAGCGCACACCTTTGTAAACCTCGTCGCGTACCTGCTGTTGCTGATTCGCCTTTATTTCCTCGCTCCAAAAACCGTTTAATTCGGGTAATTTATTGGGAGCAATCTGTTCAATTCCCAGGCGGCTATATATGCGATAATTAAGAATGATCTGTTCGCCCTGGTAAACTGTACTTTTATCGACAACTGCCCTCATAAATACGACCTTTGTAAGGTCCTTTAAATCGCGGTTGGAAACGGCGTTATCCGGAGCACTTTGTTGCTGTGCATTTTGAGGAACTGGTTTGCCTTTTATCACTTTTATTTTGAGGACATTGGAACTGAAGCGTTTACCATTTGCTACCACAACCGCCGGGTCAATGGTAAAATCACCTACCGACAAAGGAACGAGTTGATACTTTACAGTCGTGCTGGAGCTATTATTGTCGATATATGAGGAACTAGATTGTCCAACTTCCTGAAAACCGCGAAAGTTTGGTGGGGAGAAGCTGCCCCCGCTTCCAATTATATTAAAAGTAACTTCAAATACTTCGCCCGTAGCAGCTGTTGTGGTACTTGCCTGGGCAGTTATTTTTACATTCTGCGCAAACAAAACACCGCTGTAAAGCAATAGAAATGCTAATATGGAATATTTTATTTTCATTTATCCTTAACTGCCCGATGTGTCGTTTAAACCAAATCACCAATCTTTCGTAATATTTACTCTTGCTCCTTTTAGTTTTTTGTTCTTCAGCTTGTCTTGCGTTTGTTTTTCGTTGTTGTTTAACGCATCCAGCATTCGTTCGGCTTCTTCTTTTGATAGTTTATTAGGCTGCTGTTGCTGCTGCTGCTGATCTTTTTTATCCTGGTTTTGCTTGTCCTGGTTTTGCTTATTCTGATCCTTATTATCCTTGTTCTTATCGTCCTTGTTCTGCTTGTCCTGGTTTTGTTTATTCTGATCCTGATTTTGGTTTTTGTTATTCTTATTGTCTTTATTTTGATGCTGCTGCTTTTTTAGCTTTTCCTGCGCGTAGGCGAGGTTGTAGCGTGTTTGATCGTCATTAGGATTATTGAGCAGCGCTTTTTTATATGCATCGATACTTTCCTGCAGTTTGTTGCTGCTCAGCATCGCGTTTCCCAGGTTATGATATGCTACCGATGCCAATTGCTTGTTCCCGTTAGCCGATTCGGCAAGTTTATTAAACTGCGCGCCGGCGTCAGCAAATTTCTTTTGTTTGTAAAGCGCATCACCGAGGTTAAAATTACCTTCCACACTAGTGCTCTTACTTTCCACCGATTTGCGGTAATCCGCTTCAGCTTCCTTATATTTTTGCTCCTGGTATAACTGGTTACCGTTGTGAACATACTTTTTCACCTGCGCCAACAACGATTGGCCCACCGACAAAAACAATATGATGATGATTAAACGCCTCATGTTTTTTTCACTTCAAATAAATTCAAACCGCTCAATCGTAAACTTTTACGGTTGGATATAAAGAACTCGATGATTAACAATAAAAATGCAAAACCCAGGAAAAACTGAAAACGATCTTCAAAATCTTTGAAGTTTTTGCTGCTGAAAGTTTTCCGCTGCACTTTACTAATCTGCGTCATCACAATATTTAAACCGGCGTTGGCATTTGTAGCTCGTACATAAGCACCTTTGCCGGCCGCTGTTATCTCCTTGCACATATCTTCATTAAGTTTGCTGATCACCGTATGCCCGGCACTGTCGGTATGAAAACCAACCTGCTTCCCGTTTTCTATAATCGGGATGGGTGAGCCCTCCTCCGAACCCATGCCAATAACATTTACCATTACATCCTTATCTGCAGCTGCCTTTGCCGATGCAACCGCATCATCCTCATGATTTTCACCATCAGTGATAATGATCATTGCTTTTCCGGTGCCGTTTTTAAAGTCGAACGATTTCATCCCCAAATCTATCGCAGCGCCAATGGCTGTTCCCTGTGTGGGTACCATGCCGGTATTAATAGTATTTAGAAATAGTTTGGCGGCCGAGTAATCGGTAGTTACCGGCAATTGTACATAAGCCTCGCCAGCAAAAACAATAATGCCAATGCGGTCATCGTGCAATTTATCAATTAACTGTGCAATGGCCTGTTTGGCATTCTCCAAACGGTTGGGCGCCATATCCGGCGACAACATACTGTTTGAAACGTCAAGCAATATCATTAAATCGGCGCCTTTCTTTTTTTCTTCTTCAATTTTTGAGCCTATCTGGGGGTCGGCTATGCCAAAAATCATCAGTGCATAGGCCACCATAAACAAAATAAACTTAAGCCGGGGTCGCGAAAACGACACCTGGGGTATCATCATCGACACTACTTTTTTATCACCCAACGCGGCCAGCGAACGCTTTTTCCAGCTGTTTACTAAAATATAAACGAAAATAAAGACTGGCAAAACCGCCAGACCCCATAAAAATTCCGGGTTAGCAAAACGTAACATCGTATTAAGTTAAGGCCCCCCTAAACCATGTATTTTTTAAAATAAATTCCAACGATAAAAAGAAAAGGGCAGCCAGCGCAAATGGCAAAAACAGCTCGGTTTTTTTATGATATTCGGTCACGTCAATCTTTGCCTTTTCCAGCTTGTCAATCTGCGCATAAATATTTCCCAGGGTTTGATTATCTGTTGCCCTAAAGTATTTGCCGCCGGTAGCGTCAGCAATTTTAGTAAGGGTCACCTCATCCACATCAGCCATAATTTGCATATACTGTACACCCATCGAAGTTTGTACCGGCAGGCGCGCCACACCTTTTGTCCCTATACCTACTGTATATACCCTTATATTAAACTGCCGGGCAATTTCGGCTGCGGTAAGCGGCGGTATCGAACCGGCGTTGTTTGAACCATCGGTCAGTAAAATAATCACTTTGCTTTTTGCCTCGCTGTCCTTCAGCCTGTTTACCGCCGTGGCCAGTCCCATCCCAATGGCTGTGCCGTCGTCTATCATACCGTTGTGAATGTCCTGGTATAAGTTCACCAAAACATCGTGGTCAATGGTGAGCGGGCATTGGGTAAAACTTTCGCCGCTAAAGATCACCAAACCTATGCGGTCATTAGGCCTGTTTTTAATAAACTCAATGGCTATATTTTTACCTGCTTCGAGCCTGTTGGGCTGAAAGTCTTCAGCAAGCATACTGCCCGAAATATCCGAAGCGATCATGATATCGATCCCTTCGGTAGTGCTGCTCTGGGTGCTTGATGACGATTGGGGCCTGGCAAGCGCCAAAATTAATACCACTAAAGCCAGCGAACGTAATACAATGCCCGAGTGCCTGAGCTTTGGGAACACACTTTTTACCGGCAAGGTAAATCCTTTAACTGCCGATACGCTTAAACTTCCCTGTAACTTTTGCCCGCGCCATATATAATAAGCTACCATTAAAGGGATAATGATAAACAGCCAGAAAAAGCCAGGATGCGCAAACTCCATATCGTTAAACATTTGCTCCTCCTTCTTCCGTACCGGTAACTTTAGCTACCTGCTGGGTTGCCGCAACAAACTCCATCGCAATTTCAATGCTTTGCTCATTTTCAGCTGGCAAAGGCTTTTCCTTGGCAAACTTTACCAAATCGGCCAGCACCAATATTTGCCGCAGTTTATTCCGGTTATCATTGCTGATGCTCATGTGCCTTAACGATACAAAAATCTCATCCGTTGTTTTTTCGTGCGTTTTAATTGCAAACCGTTTTTCCAGGTATTCGCGGATAATGTCGCTCAGTTCAATATAGTATTGTTTTACTTCGTCCTGCTGCCATAGCTTTTTATCCCGCAATGTTTTCAGTTGGTTTAGCGCGATTATATGGGCAGGCACTAATGGTTTAGGCGCCTGTACAACAACCGTGGTTTTAGGCCGCTTACGCAAATACAATATCAGGCCGGCAATTAAGGCGAGGCCAACCAGCGGCAAAACTATCCAATACCAATTATCCTTTATAGTATCCCAAATGGTGTATTTCACCTGTAGTGGCTGTTTGATATCGTAGATAGCCTTGGTGGTATCTACCTTTACCGATTGAACCAGCAACGCTATCTCATTGGTTTTTACAATACCGTTAGCGGTGCCTATGGCAAACGGCGGCATGGTATAAGTTCCAGCATCAAAACTTGTAATAGTATAGCTTTGGGTTACCGTCATCAGCGAGCGATCCTTTTGGTCATAAACCGTGTCACCCTTATTAGGGTGAACTATTAGTAGCTTGCTGATGATGGTATCCGTCAGTTTCGGAAAATTAACATGCTCCTTAACGGGCTGGGTAACACTTAGGAATAATTTAGTTTGATCGCCTATCCTGATGGTGTATTGCTGTAATTTTGCTTCGGCTTTTACATTTTGTGCATCGGCCTTATAGCATAGGCAGGTTAAAAACGCCAGGGTCAGGATATAATTAAAAAAGCGGTTCTTCATTTTTCTCACCTTCTTTTTTCCCGTTTTTTAAACAATGTCATTAATGGCTTAACGTATGATTCGTGGGTGCCAATGTCGGCAGCGTCAACGCCCGATTTACTGAAAACATCCCGCAACTGCGCGTTTCTTTTCAGCGCGTCTATTTTATAGGCATCGCGTACTTTTTTATCACCGGTATTTATCCAGAAAATCTCTTCGGTCTCTTCATCCTTTACCGGGATAAGGCCAAGGTTGGGGAACTCCTCTTCGTGTTTATCAAAAAGCCTTAACGCAATAATATCATGTTTTTTGTTGGCGATTTTCAGCTCGGCTTCAAAAACGGGACTCATAAAATCCGAAAGAATAAATGCCGTGCATTTCTTTTTGATTACGCTGGTAAAATATCGTAAAGCCTGGGCAATGTTGGTCCCTTTACTTTCCGGTTTAAAATCAATCAGCTCCCTGATGATCATCAGGATATGGCTGCGGCCTTTTTTGGGCGGGATAAACTTTTCAATCTTATCACTAAAAAATATCACCCCAACCTTATCATTATTTTGGATGGCCGAAAACGCCAGCACGGCACAGATCTCCGTTGCGAGGTCCTGTTTTTGCTGTGTAACGGTACCAAAGTTTTCGGATGCGCTCACATCCATCAGTAACATCACTGTCAATTCGCGTTCTTCATCAAACACCTTAACATAAGGGTGATTAAAACGGGCAGTAACGTTCCAGTCGATGGTTCTGATCTCATCTCCCAGCTGGTACTCGCGCACCTCGCTGAAAGCCATACCCCTCCCCTTAAAAGCAGAGTGATATTCGCCCGAAAACAGGTGGTTACTTAGCCCCCGGGTTTTTATCTCTATCTTCCTTACTTTTTTTAGCAGTTCTTTGGTATCTCTGGCCACTATCTGTTTAGATGTGAGCTATGAGATTTGAGATATGAGATTAAGAAACAACTAATTTTTTGTTCCAAACCCATATCTCACATTTCATATCTCTTTTTCATTTTCTGTTTAGATGTGAAATTAAGAAGCCGTTGAATTGCTGTCTCAAATCTCACGTCTCATATCTCAAATCTCTCCCCTACGGTACTACCACCGCGTTCAATATTCCGGTAATGATGTTTTCGGTCGTCATGTTTTCGGCTTCCGCTTCATAGGTAAGGCCTATACGGTGCCTTAATACATCGTGACAAATAGCCCGGACATCCTCGGGTATCACATAGCCCCTGCGTTTAATAAAGGCATAAGCCTTAGCGGCAAGCGCCAGGTTTATGCTCGCCCGGGGCGACGCGCCATAACTGATCAGGTTTTTATAATTGCCAAGCTTGTATTGTTCGGGGTAACGTGTCGCGAAAACGATATCAATAATATATTGCTCAATCTTTTCGTCCATATAAACTTCCCTTACCACTTTGCGCGCATTCACAATCTGATCGGGGTGAACAACCGGATTTGGTTTCAACATTCCCTGTGGCGCTATATTGGCACGGATGATCCGTTTTTCATCTTCTTTATTAGGATAACCAATAACTACCTTCAGCATAAAGCGATCAACCTGCGCTTCTGGAAGCGGATAAGTGCCCTCCTGCTCTATCGGGTTTTGCGTTGCCAGTACCAGGAATGGGTTTGGCAGGGCAAAAGTATTATCGCCTATAGTTACCTGCCGCTCCTGCATCGCCTCCAGCAGGGCACTTTGTACCTTTGCCGGTGCCCGGTTTATTTCATCTGCCAAAATAAAATTCGAAAAGATGGGGCCTTTTCTTACTATAAACTCCTCTTTTTTCTGATTGTATATCATGGTACCCACCAAATCCGCCGGTAATAAGTCGGGGGTAAATTGTATGCGGCTAAAATCTGCCTGTATAGCCTTTGAAAGGGTATTGATGGCCAATGTTTTGGCCAAACCAGGTACACCTTCCAGCAGGATATGTCCATCGGCAAGTAAACCTATCAACAGGCGTTCAACCATGTATTTTTGGCCGACGATAACCTTGTCCATCTCCATTTTTAAAAGATCAACAAAGGCGCTCTCACGCTGTATCATTTCATTAATGGCCCTTATATCTGTTGAGTATGATGAATTTACAACCGGGGCATCGGCAGCAACATGCCCTTCATTACTACTATTTATATCTTCCATTGAACGTTTTATATTTTGGATTGCAAACTTAAGCACACTTGTATTTTTTTGCTATAAAAATACAGGCGCCAAATGTTAAAATTTGTTAAAATTGATGCAGATCAAAGCGGAATGATCAACCAATTGAAGCAATTACGCAACGATTTGATGAAAAACCTGAATAGCCGGGGGAAAATGATCTAATCAAAGATAGGGTTTAAAATGGCAATAAGGCTGTATAAGGTTTAACAGGGCTGCCAACGCAACTACTGTTTTGTGGGAACTTCCAAAAATTGAGGCATAAAAAAAGTGGGCTGATTTCCATACCAGTCCACTTTATGTCCTAACTAAGCTATTTTACCTAATTATTTGGTGGTCCTTTGAGGAGCAAATAAAGGTAATAAGATAACTGCGATTAATGCTGCAACTTCTAATACTACTAACATGACTAATGATTTAAATTTTTTATATGATTATTAATAACTCCGGAAAAATGTGTCTCTCCTTAAAAGTCCTTACCATTGACTTGCGACCAAGGGTTGACAGGCGGGAGCATTTCTATCTTTCTTGTGCAGGGTGTAGCTAAAAATATGCCACTAATATTTGAGGGGCGTTTACCGCTCAAACCGCAAAAAATAAAATTTATTTAAATCAGGAAATCACTGGCATAATTCAATTTTTACCGAAATTTTGTTCGATTTTTCGATTTTTTTAGAAAAAAAATCAAATTTCAGGCTCTAAAATCCCCGATTAGCAAAAAAACACCGATAATTTTCAGCGTTTGTTCATTTTACCACTCAATTTACCTACCGTCGGAGCGCAATGAAAAATTTGAATTCCGATAAATCAACATCAACTTTAAAACGATTCTTTATTAGCCCGATTTCAAAAAAAATATCATGATAATATCGCCGTCCCTCGGAAAACTAGCCTGAAAATATTTTTTTGACAATTTGTCATAAAACATGCCAAACATCAAAATACTGACAAAATGTACATAAAAAATCAGGTAAAAAGCACTGCCAAATTGACAATTTGGGTATGACAAGCTATTTTGAGGCAAAATTGGGGCTATGCCAAATTTTTAATTATACTATTCAAAGATGAATTTCAGCCGGATTTGGCCATAATTTGACATTTGTTAAACAACCTGTGACACCCCACTTATAGGTTTATCTCCACCCATTTCAGAATATTATTTGGCTAACAGTCTTATTGATAAACACATATACCAGAAAGCGACAATGCCCGCAAGGCTCCTTTCGATGGGAGCCCGGCGGGCATCGCCGTTATGAATTGCCTCCCGGCTTAATATTTAAGTATGATATACCCGGTTTTATGTTTTATCGTGCCATTAACTACGTACTCCAGCGAGTAAAAATAAGTACCAGGTAATTGCAGCGCACCCGTTTTGTTGGATCGCCCGTCGAATTTCCTGGAAACATTATCATATCCCCTAGCCTCATACACCAGATTGCCGTTGCGGTTCATGATCAGCAATTTATTATCAGGATAAGCTGTTATGCCATCAATCTTAAAAAAGTCGTTTAACCCATCGCCGTTTGCCGAAACACCCTGGTGCACCACAATGCCGTCTTCGGCCAGTAACGGATTTGAAATCGGTTGTTCAACGGCCACGGCAGCATCCGGTATATTGCTACCGCTGCCTGCCCTGTTCACAGTTACCGTGTATGTTTTGGTTGTAGTGCCATCCTGTGCGGTTACTGCTATAGTAAATGTATTAGGGCCAACAGCAACATGTATAGGCGCTGTTGCGGTTCCGGAAGCCACGGCCGTTCCGTTAACCGTTACGGTGGCGGTAGCGTCCGCAGTAGTTGGGGTTACCGTTACCGAACCTACGCCATTAACTACACTGGATGTATAGCTTAACGTGTTTGGCGAGAATGCGGGACTCAACGTACCCGCACTAAAATGCAGTGCCGATAAGTTAGCATTTGCCGAAGGAGCACGGGTTATGGTAGTTGTATACGTTTTCTGGGTGACGCCATCCTGTGCGGTTACTACAACCGTAAACACATTTGGGCCGACATTTAAGCTAAAAGGCCCCGACGCTACCCCCGTCGTGTCCCTGACACCATTAATCGTTACCCTTGAATTCACATCGAAGGTAGTAGGTGTTACCGTTACCGAGCTTACGCCATTTACAACACTTTCGGTATAACTGGTAGTTGTAGAAGAAAATGCCGGGCTGAGTACTCCTGCGCTAAAATGAAGTGCCGAAAGACTGGCGTTGCTGGACGCGGCCCTGTTTACTACGATCGTGTAGGTTTTTTGGGTGGCATCATCCTGTGCAGTTACCACTATAGTAAAGGTATTAGGGCCCACATTTAACCCGTAAGGACCGTTGTTGTCGCCAGAGACTGCCTCTGCCCCGTTTATAGTGAGCGATGCATTATTGTCGCTCAAACTTGGGGTTATGGATATGGAACTTACTCCGTTCACCACATTTTCTGTATAGCTGGTAGTAGCGGGCGAAAACGTGGGCGACAACGTACCGGCATTCAAATGCAAGGCCGAAAGACTGGCATTATTTGACGGCCTTAGTACTGTTATGGTGTAAGTTTGTGTAGTAGTACCATCCTGGGCCGTTACCACTATGTTAATATTATTGGTACCCACTGTTAAAGGCAAACTGGCCGATGCAGTGCCGGATGTTACCGCGGTTCCGTTAACTGTAACAGTAGCGGTCGGATCGGTAGTGGTGGGTGTTACCGTCATAGTGGCAGTGGCATGTGTTACTGTTTCGGTATAACCCGTGCTTCCCGGAGAAAAGATTGGGTATAACGAACCCGCGCTGGGCACCAGGTTTGATAACGTGGCAACGCTTGATGCAGCCCTGGTAACCGTTATTGTATATGTTTTGGTGGTTACGCCATCCTGCGCAGTTACCACAATGTTAATTACGTTTGAACCAACATTTAAACTAACCGGCGCTGATGTTACGCCCGATGGATTTGAAATTCCGTTGATAGTTAAGGTGGCGTTGGCATCGGCAGTTACCGGGGCAAAAGTCATGCTGCTGGCGCCATTTACCACGTTTATAGTATAGCTGGTTGTACCCGCAACAAATGCCGGGGTAACCGGGCCACGACTGGGATGCAGGGAGGTAAGATCGGCATTTGTTGATAATACCTTGATATTTACGGTAGCCTGCGTGCTGCCGCTTGTATTATAGGCGCTCACGATATAGTTTGTAGCAGGACTTGCAACAGCTGGAGTTCCGCTGATTACACCGGTTGTAACGTTAAAACTTAAACCTCTTGGTAAAGCTGTGTTTAAATAAAAGCCGCCCGCCGGCATTACCTCTTTAACAGCGGCCCCACCAGACTCAGACAGATAAACGTCGCCGAAGGCGTCAACGGCAACAGATTCCGGATAAGCAAAACCGCTTCCTACCGTTACCGGCGTTGAAGTGCCTGGGCGGATGACCTTTACCGCGCCATTAAGATAGTCGGCAATATATATATTACCGCCCCCATCAACCGCTACGCCGGTTGGATGATTAAATCCCGACCCCAAAGCTGTTGAACTGCTTCCCGATGCGTTAAATCTTTTTACGGTACTGTTACCGTAGTCGGCAACTAAAACATTTCCGGATGCATCAATAGTAACGCCAACAGGCTGGCTATAACCCGAGCCGAATGCTACCGGAGCGCCGCCGCCGGCCGGTATTTTATAAACAGTGGCGTCATTAAAACTGGCCACAAAAAGATTGCCGGTTGCATCAACGGCAACTCCATAGGGTCCGTTAAGGCTGCTGGCCAAAGGCACTGGTGCTCCTGCTCCTCCTACCAATTCGCTTAGGGCGCCACTACCATATTCGGTAAAATACACATTGCCTGCGCCGTCAACAGCAACACCACCCGGCTGGCTAAGCCCTGTCGCCAGCGCAACAGGACTACCTCCGCCCGCGGGTATCTTATAAATCGCATTGGCACTGCTGCTGTTGTCGGCCACATATAAGTTTCCGGTTGCATCAACAGCTACGCCAAACGGCTGAAGAAATCCCGAACCAACAGCAACTGGCGTTCCATATGATGGAGACGGAACGGTAGTAGTTACCGGTGTAAGCGGTGTAATAGTTGTTCCCATTACAAAAACATCGGGACTGGTGTAACTAATTGAAGGCGTAGTAGTAAAACTTAATATACTGCCTGTAACAGTACCCCCTACACTTGTAGCCGTTACCCTATAATAATATTTACTTGAACCTGTAAGCCCGGTAAGGTTTAAAGCTACGGCCGTATTACCCGAACCCGCGTTTACGGTACCGCCTGTTGTTGCAGGTGTAGTAGTGGCACCGGCAAGCGTAGCCGAAGTGCCATATGTAAAGCTTACAGTTGTTGTATTTCCATTGTCGTTAACCTGGCCGTTAAGCGTAGCGCTTACCGGGCCTAATGCTGTAACGGCGGCGGTAGTTACCGATGGTGTGGTATACGATAACTTTAGCAGCGATCCGCCGTTGGTGCCGTCATCGCCGTCGGCTAAAAATATTTTACCTGCGTTAAATACCTGCAGGCCCCATGGGTAATAAATTCCGTTTGAATGCAGCGGGCTGAATATGGCTGATCCTGTTCCGCCTGCGTATACTACCAATTCATATCCTGTGCCCCTGTTTTCGGTACTGTAAAGGTTATTGTTAGCATCGGTTGATAGTTCGGTTGAATAATTGCCTGTAGATACGGTTGATACCGCGTAAGCAGATGCCTTGGTTAGTTTATATATCCGGCCCCCATCATTAATGGATGGTGTATTGCTAAATGCATCGGCTACATATATGTCGCCGTTATTGGCAACAGTTAATCCCGTAGGATAGGCGTAGCCCGCTCCGACTTTCAAATTATCATACAAAACGGTGCCCGCCGCAAGCGCCGCGCTGCCTGATGCATATTTCACTACTGCATAAACGTTATTGGTGGCATCATACTCAGCCGTATACAAATTGTTATTCAGGTCAAGTGCCAGGGCTGAAAAGTATCGTCCTGTTTGAAAAGTTGAAGGTGTATAAGTACCGCCGCTTAACGTAAGTTTTATGATTGATCCGGCACCACTGGTAAAATCAGTCGCAACATAAACGTTACCCGAGTGATCAACCACAAGCCCCCAGGGGAAATCGCTAATTTCATGGCTTAAGCCGCTGTAAATAACAGTGGGCGTACCCGTCCCTCCGGTGTATTTGGCAACTTCGTAAGTCGCGCCCGAGGTGCCGGCGGTTACCCTGGTAACAAATACGTTATTGCTCCCGTCTTTGGCAAGGGCGGTGTACAGACCGCCGGTTTCAAGCGAAGTGCCTGCGTATTGGGCGCTGGCGGTAAATGCCTGACCCAAAAAAAGTGTAATTACGGCTAAAACGTAAATGACTTTTGTAACTAATTTTTTCATAAGCATAATTTTAGATACATAAATAAGGGTTTTGCCAGCCACTCATACATTCCTCATGGATATGTTTAAAATCCGGCGAATCGAATTTCAAACCATTGCCCTGGCTTACTATCGTCTTGTATATTTTTTGTTGTGATGTTTTGATACTAACAATATCTATTACCGGCAGCGAAAATCCCGATAAAGGATAAAAATTACGTTCGCCCCGCGGACCATTAACTGATTCTTTTTGTAGCAGCGATATAACACTGCCCCAATCGCGCTTAAACATAAAAGATTTCACCTCCCGCAGTGCCAAACCAGCCTCGTACCCCAACAGGCCATAAATATTAGCCATTTGACCGCCCGAGTTTTCAAACCGCTTTACAAATTCAGCATTGCGTTTATTCTCGGCGGTTCTGCTCCAGGTTGCTGCTGCATACATTTCAAGGTCCATTCCGGCAATATCTTCCAGTAAATCGTCATAAACCATATTTTCGATAACCACCAGCGGGATCCGTTTATGAAAAGGGGAATTTTTCCATCTCAATAAAAACTCGTTGCCAAACTTGCCGGCAAAAAGCGCATGCACATAGGTTGGTGGATCCTGCGCTAACTGGTCGAAAAAATTATCCAGGTCTAACTTCCTGATATTTGCAGTATCGCGGGGTATTACGTGAAGGCCAATTTGAGTTGCACCGGCCGTTTCGGCGCCTTTTTGAAATGCGCTGCTCAAATGATAACCCGCTTCGTAAACAGGCATCACCATTAAACCTGTGCCGCCAAATTCCTTTTGTGCCCAATTCCCCAATGCATATTGCGATTGCCATATTTGCTGCGACGAATAAAACACCCTCGGGCTCAAATGCTCGAAGTAGGGTATAAACTCGCCCATATCGAAAAAGAAAGCCAGTTTGCTGTGCCTTTCTATTATAGGTATAATATCAGGCATCGACCGGTAGCTGATCAGCCCTGATACCATATCTACATTGTCAAAAAAAACAAGCCTGTTTACCGCATCATGCGCCGATTTAGGGTCGCCCATTTCGGTGTAAACAGGCACAAATTGTATTTCGTTCTGCTTCGCAGTACCCGGGTATAATCCAAGGAGTATCCCGGCCATTAAATGGCTGCCATAAAAAGGGTAAACCCCTGAGTAAGGTGTTAAAAAACCGATTTTTATTGGACCTGTCATAACCTCAATTATTCTTTAATTCCTCGACGGGAAAACACCTTGTAGCGCAATAACATAGTTAACTGCCAGGTATGGTTGTAAATTTGTATGGGGCTGATTGCCTCCTACCGATGAAATAGCGTTAGGGATTAATGACACAATATTGGCCGCACTGGTATCGGTTGTGTACGTTTTTAAGCTGGTAGCATTAGGGCCCGAACCCGTCCCAGGTCCTGCCGATAAATAAACTGTATTACCCGGTGCACCGGTGGTACCCAAAGTCTTGTTGGCATTTAGTGAATGGTTATGCGCAGGTATTTGGGTTTGCGACAATGTCACGTTTTCAGCACCGCCAACCTGCCCCAGTACATAAGCAGATAAACCCGCCCCTTGCCCGGAATTACCACCTGTATGAATGGGTGTGCGGCCGCGAAGATCGGGCAATGCAAAGTTATTTTGCCCGTTGCCTCCGTAAAAAGTACCAATAAGTGAAAACAAGGCAGTGTTTGTGGATATTGCCAAAATCTGTCCGTTGCATAGTGCATAACCCTGCGGCGCAAAATTGCTGGCGAACAGGTAAATCATTGCTAAATCTGGTGTCATGTTATATTTGTTTATTATGCGTTTAACTATGGTTTTAAAGGCAAATCAGCTGCCCATTTTTTATCAATGCTAATTCCTGCTGGGGAATATGCCGTTTACTGTAAGTATATAAAACATACTCAAATACGGTTGAACAATAGAAACAGGTTGGCCACCACCTGTTGAAATTACCGAGCCCGGGTTTAAGGTTACACCGCCGCCCACTGGATTGGATATGAATGATTTTAACGTAGATGCATTGGGCCCAGAGCCACTTGAAGGCCCCGCTGCAAAATACGTGGTGTTACCCGGCGCCGTAGCAGTAGCCGCACCCGAATTAACTTTTAACAAATGCGAGTGCGCCGGTATCTGGCTAACAGCGAGTGTAACACTTTCGCTGCCGCCGGTTTGGCCCTCAACATAGGGCGATAACCCAGGCCCTTGCCCCTGCCCAACGGCAACACGTCCGCGCAGGTCAGGCAGCGCAAAATTATTTGTGCCGTTACCGCCATAAGTGGTTCCCAAAATGGAAAAAAGCGCCGTATTTGAGGATATCGATAATAATTGCCCCTCGCATGACATGAACCCGCTTGGTGCAAAGTTACCCGCAAATAAAAAAACCATTCCTATATCTGCTTCCATAAAAATAAAATTTTGTTAAAAATTTATTATTTAACATCATTTTTCACCGCCATCCTTTTAATCAGATTTCGATGAATTATTAATTAGGGGCTAATCAGTAGTTTTAATTAATTTTTAGGCTTAAAAGCCGACGGCTACCTTTATTAATATAAATATGTTACGCCTGTATATATACTCGTTTATTAGTTCCGCGCCGGGAAAATACCCTGCAATGCTATTACGTAAGTAACACATAAATACGGCTGCACGTTGGCATGGGGTTGATTACCACCGGCATTTGAAATTGAATTTGGATTTATCGGGTTGATGGCTCCGTTGCTTGTATCGGTTGTGTACGTTTTTAAAAACGTTGCATTAGGCCCCGAACCTGTAGCCGGTCCCCTTGCAAGGTAAGTACTTGCTGACGGTACGGCTGTATTACCTGGCAAAAAATTTGCATTAAGCGAATGGTTATGTGCAGGTATTTGGCTTTGTATAAGGGTTACGGTTTCAACACCGCCTGATTGCCCGATGTTGTAATTTGATAAACCCGGGCCCTGGCCCCAGTGCATCGGTATACGGCCACGAAGGTCGGGTAATCCAAATGTTTGTTGCCCGTCGCCACCAAAGTTGGTACCCAGCAGCGAAAAAAGCGCAGTGTTTTGTGATATGGCCAGCAATTGGCCGTTACAGAAGGCAAATCCACGCGGCGCAAAATTCCAGGCGCCCATAGATATTTCGCCTAAATAAGTTTCTCCCATATTGAATGTGTCAGGTAGATGTTTACAATCAATTATTTACCCAATAATAAAACAATATTTTGAAATATAAGAAAACGATTTTCAACTATTTATTAACGAAAAATACTTAACTAATAATTGAGATCACTCTCTTAAAAAGCAATGAATCAGGATTAAACGTTCAAATAAACATATATTTTTATTTACGGAATTTTTATTAATACATTTATGTCGCTAATCTCTATCTTATGAACAATCATCGCAGAACCTTTTTAACCCAAGTATCATTAATGGCAGGCGCTACAGTTTTATGCAGACCGATGGCCTCGGTTGCAGCTGTCAGCAAAAAGCTGAATACGATTCATTCCACCGGCAAAAACATTACTATTTACCACACTAATGACCTGCACGGGAATATTAATCCTGTTATCAATAACATGGGTGGGTTGAGGCAGGTAAAAACATTGCTTAAAAATCAGGATACCGGTGGCTTGCTTTTAGATGCGGGTGACTTTTTAAGCGGCACACATAGCACCGTACAACAGTTGGAGTTGGTATCCGCCATGAACAATATGGGATATATTGCGGCAACACCCGGCAACAACGAACTATTGCTGGGCGAAGACGCCCTGGCAGCGCTAATACCGCACATGCAATTCCGCCTGGTAAATTGCAATTATCAATTTGAAGGCGCATTGCAAAAATTAATTGCTCCTTATACTATCGTAAATTCAGGGAAATTTAAAATTGGCATCACAGGGGTTGGGCACCGGGTAAAGGGCATAAAATATATGGACCCCATACAAAGCGCCAATAACACCGCCAAAATATTGAAGGAAAACGAAAATTGCGATTTCGTGATCTGCCTTTCTCACCTTGGTTACACGCAGAAAGGTGATATGCCCGACAGCCAAAAACTGGCGGCACAATCGGAAAACATCGACCTGGTGATTAACGGTTACAATAACAAATTATTAAAAGATCCTATTGTTGCTTTAAATAAACAAAAGCGCGAGGTTATTATAAGCCATGCCGCCTGGGGCGGCTTGATGATGAGCCGGGTGGTGTTTGGTTTTGATGGCAAACAAAAAAACGAGATCAGGGCCAAGAACATTGTTGCTGGTCAATCCGGCGGGCAAAGTTCTGAAGAAATGATCGCTGAAATTCGCTCCGTTTCAAAACGTTTGGCTTCGGCTTAATCTCTTATTATTCTTGAATACGTCTGTTGCTGAAACCATCATTGATTTTGTTAGATCAATTGGTATCCATGTTATTTTACGCCCAATAAATACTCCTGGGTTTTTGCCTGGCCTGCTCATGGAAAATGGCAGCCTGGTTATCGACCTTGATAAACTTTTGTATCCCGGTGATATTCTGCATGAAGCAGGCCACCTCGCAACTATGACACCTGCAGTCCGCGAAACCATGTCTGATAATCTTGAAAACAATGATTTGCATAAAGGCGGCGAAATAATGGCGCTTGGATGGTCGTACGCAGCTTGCCTGCACCTAAAATTAGATCCGCATATAGTTTTCCACGCTGATGGATATAGGGGCACTTCCGAAGGCATAATAAGTACTTTTGCAGATGGAACCGCTATCGGGCTTCCATTATTACAATGGGCCGGACTTACATATGACGAGAGGCGGGCGAAAGAACTTAATGTATTGCCCTATCCTAACATGATCCGCTGGACGCGGGAAAACTGATAAACACCACATGAACGAAACGCCGCTAAAGAATTGGATACCGTACAAAATCGACAATTATAATGGCTATGAGCTGTGCTTTTGGACAAATACCTTTGGCGAGCCTTTTACCGAACCTTTTTTTGACGACACGCTTCGGAAATACCGGACATTGAACCAGCAGCACTCAAAAATAGCCTCAGTTAGTGATCCCGGTATGTTAACGGAGTGGGCAAAGGATTTGGATGCGATATCACCTGCGGCATTTATTTTTCATATTTCGCGCTGCGGTTCCACCCTATTAGCCCAGTTACTCGCAACAAGCGGCCAGCGTATTGTGCTGTCTGAGGTGCCTTTTCTGGACGCCATTTTGCGCTTGCCATTTAAAAACCCTGAAGTCGACGAAGCAGCGACCAATGGATCGCTAAAAGCTGCTCTAAAGTTTTACGGACAACCAAAAAACGAAAACGAGCAGCAACTATTTATAAAAACAGACAGCTGGCACATTGCCTTTTACAAACAACTAAGGCAGCTTTACCCCTTGACACCTTTTATCCTGATGTACAGGACCCCTGATGAGGTTTTCAGGTCGCATGGAAAACTGAAAGGGATGCAAGCGGTGCCCGGTTTAATTGAACCGGCTATATTTGGTTTTAATGCAGCGGATATTGTATATAACGATCTTGATAATTACCTGGCCAGGCTGCTCGAAAACTACCTGACCCGCTACATTGACATTGCTGAAACAGACAATAATTGCCTGTTAATCAACTACAATGAAGGCCCTATACCAATGGTGAAAAAGATTGCCGCTTTTATCGGAATGCACCTTAGCGAAAACGAAATTAACGTTATGGATGAAAGAAGCAGGTATCATTCCAAAAAGCCGAATGAACATTTCCATGAGGAAAAAATAAATTCCATTCCAGCGTGTTTGGCTAATGCAATGGCGCTATACGCCAAGTTGGATAATATAAGGATGCGGCTTTGATCATCAGACCTGCTTTTTTCTGACTCAAGACTTTAGACTTCCGACTCAAGACTAAAAAACTAATCCCGTTCGTGAATAGCGGTTGGCCTGCGGCGCAAAAAGCCACCTTCCCTGTCTGAAAAAACGGTCCGGATTTCGGCAATAATCGATAAAGCTATTTCTTCGGGACTTAATGCACCAATATCGAGCCCTGCCGGTGCGTAAACCCGCTCCATGTTTTCATCGCTTAGCGGGTTTTCTTCTGCCGAAAGCTCCCGGAAAATCTTTTCGGATCGTACCCTGGGGCCAAGCATTCCCACATAAGATGCAGCTGTTTTTAATGCCTTTGGCAAATTCAGCTTATCAGTTTTATAATCGTGCGACATCAAAACAATTGCGGTGTATTTGTCGATAGGGATTTCGTTTAACTGATGATAGTCAAAAACAGTGTCGGCCACCTCAGACAACCGGCTGTTGATTTTAAGCGGATTGGACACCAGCGTAAGCCACCAGTCTATTTCCTTTGCCAGGCGGGCAAGCGGCAATATATCATATTGATGCCCCATTAAAACCAGGTGAATATCCGGCAATAACAACTCAATAAAAACGGACAGCCTTCTACCATCGGCGGTCGCGAACTGCAGCGGGATTGATTTGTTGCTTATCAACTGCTTGATTATCTCACCGTTTATCTGTTTTTCCAGCAAGTCATCTTGAAATATCGCCAGGCTTTCAGGTCCATTGTAGGCTATAGCATCGCCCGCTTTAACTTTATTCCAGTTCCCTTCGAGGCCGGTAACTGTAACAATTACCTGCGTTTGCCGGTTGGCAGCAACACATGATTTTAAAACCTCGACAGGGTTGCTTTTATTTTCGAATTGCAAGGGCGTGAATAGCACATCAATTATGCCATTGCAGCCCAGGCCAACGCCAATCTGGTAGGCATCGTCCTCGGTGGTATCGTAAGTTATCAAACTCGAAGCCGATTTGGCGATGGCTAAACGCGCGCGTTTCAGTGCGTCGCCCTCCAGGCAACCACCGCTTATCCCCCCTACCCATACGCCATCATCGGTAACCAGCATCCGCGCGCCGGTGCGTCGGTACGACGAGCCTTCAACCCGCACCACCGTTGCCAGTGCGGCCCTGGTACTCGCCCTGTTAATTTTATCGTACGCGCTGATGATCGCCTTAATCTCCTTCATTTTTTAAAATTAACATTTCGCAGCAATTGTTTAAAATTGATTTGACTATCACCCGGTGGGTTGAGTTGTGGGTCATAAGCACTCTTCGTTTTGACCCAGGGCTAAAGACTTTTGACTCAAGACTTTCGACTCAGAACTCAAGGCTCATTTGTAACAATAGCAACCCATTTCAGTCTCAATAAAAAATACTATTATGACAAAGGAATCATTTTCAATCAATGGCGAGGACATATTGAAAAAAATAAAAGAATTGATTGCCGAAGGCAATGTAAGGAAGATAACCATTATCGATAAATCGGGCAAAGAGATCATGTCGTTTCCGCTTACTGTAGGCGTTGTAGGCGCGCTGTTGTTGCCTGTTTTAGCGGCAGTTGGTGCTGTGGCTGCTTTGGTTACCGAATGTACAATTACCGTTGAGCGGGAAGCGGAGGAAGTAAACCCTGGTCAATAGTCCGCCTGTTTATTCCTGTTTTAGTAACCCGTTGGTGCAACGGGTTACTATTTCTTTTTTTCTTTGTGGTCGTTAATGGCCATCAACGGCCACATGTTCATATTTTATCATCGGTTAACAAACTGATTAACTACCTCCGGATAATTCTTCGCATATCCGATAATGGCTAACAACCTCAATTTTTTCCACAATCGCTCCAAAAAAAAAATTTTGTATTTGGATTTAATAAATAGTTTGTACATTTAATCCATAATTAAACAAAGCCGTTTTTATAGCTCTTTAAGTAAATTTTACCTAACCTGATCCTAAAAATCAGCTATTTTATACAACAGTCGTTCTAATATTAAGTTCAGTTTTTTCACCTGAATTTTGTTCATGAATTTAACATTGCCGCAAAAAGGCACTGTATTATGTAATTGAGCAACATTTGGGGACTAATGATCTATCGTTCTTAAAACCCCTGTTTTATTGCGCGGCGCCTTTGCATACGGCATCAACTAATACATAGTAATAACCTAAAACCAAATAACCATGACAAACAACGCAGATCTTTTCCTGGAAATCTCCGCAATACTTACCGGCTTCAACAAGGCCGAATTGCAGGGCACAGGAATGGTTGAAAGCTATTTTAACTACGTAAGCAACACACCAAGTGACGCGCAAAAGGCCAATCTCGATTTCTTTTTCGCCAAGGTACAAGCCATTTTAAAGGAAACAAAAGGCGACGAACAAGCGCTTGAGTTTGCTGTTTCGGACCAGTTGATGCCCATTTCGGCCTATAATAATATGGCCCAAAACATTATTACGCTTTGGTACACAGGCAACTGGGGCCAAAATGTGGTATCGGCACAGTCGTATATACAAGGGCTGATGTGGGATACTGCCGAAGCGCATCCTCCCGGAGCCAAGCAACCCGGTTTCGGATCGTGGAGCTTGCCGCCATTATAGGCCTCTTTTATTTAACCAAAAAACCTTTTCAAAAAAAATGAAAATCGATAATTATGATGTGGTAATTGTAGGAACCGGCATAGCGGGTTCTATCATTGCCAAAACTTTAACACAGGCCGGCAAAAAAGTGCTGATGCTTGAGGCAGGCCTGGAATCGGGTATTGCCCTTGACAGCGATGGTTCATATCGCACCTATATGAGTTATCTCGATCGCTTTTATAACGCCGGCGCCAAAGTGCCAAACTCGCCTTATCCTATACTGGAAGATGCGCCAACATCAAACGTACTTGATGTGGTAAAGCTTACCCCTGGCGGGCCGCCGCCACCGGGATACCTTGTGCAGATGGGCCCACTGCCCTTTGCCAGCGACGCCGTAAGAGGCCCGGGTGGCACCACCCTGCACTGGCTGGGCACCACACTGCGCATGCTGCCAAATGATTTTAAAATGAAGACCGTATATAACCAGGCGGTTGACTGGCCGATAACCGCCGACGACTTAAAGCCTTATTACGAAATGGCCGAACTGGAAATTGGCGTATCCGGTGATGTTGCCGAGCAAAAATACCCTGATACTCCGCCTGACTATTTTGGCAAGGACTATGTGTTCCCGATGCAAAAAATACCGCAAAGCTACCTTGACCAGCAACTTTCCAAAAAAACCGAAAACCTGAAAGTAAAACTCAACAAGCGCGAGTACAAGTTAACCTGTATCAGCACACCGCAGGGACGAAATTCGACACCCAATAAAAAATATCCCTACCGGGATGTGGTTTGGGATAAAGCTTCGCAGAAACTTAAACTGCAAAAACAGGGCGAAACTTATAACCCCGTAAGCTCGCTATGGGATGCTTATACTGGTCAGCGCTGCGAAGGCAACGCCAGTTGTGTGCCGATTTGCCCTGTGCAGGCCAAATACAATGCCTTAAAAACCTTGCGCCGCGCCGATTTCAAAAATCTTGAAATTATAACACAAGCTGTTGCCAGCACCATCAGTATTGATGAAAAAACAAAAGAAATAACCGGTGTTAACTACAAACAATACACGGACCCTAATTCGCCTGCTTACACAACCGGTGTTGCAAAAGGCAAAATTTATGTACTGGCAGCCAACGCCATTGAAAACGCCAAAATATTACTTGCATCGGGCGCGGCGAAGACCAGCGACCAGGTTGGCCGTAACCTGATGGACCACATGGTAATGCTTACCTGGGGCCTCACCAAAGAAAAGATATATCCTTACCGCGGCCCCGGTTCAACCACCAATATCCCAACCTTCCGCGATGGTCCTTTCCGCAGCGAACACGCCGCCTGGATATCGCCATTTGATAACTGGGGATGGAGCTGGCCAACATTTGCCCCGGGTACCGATGTAAGCAATGCATTAGCCGCCGGTATGTTTGGCAAAGCCTTACGTACGCACCTGAATGAGGTAATCACGCGGCAATTCCTGCTGCATTTTGAGTGCGAACAAAGTCCCGAACCCACTAACCGCGTAACTATCGACCCGGCTTTTACCGACCCACTGGGCAACTTTATGCCGGTCATCAATTATGGTGCGTCCGATTATCTGCGCAAATCATTCCTGGCTTCAAAAACCGTATCCGACCAGGTATTTAAAGCTAACGAGATTCAGGACTTTACGGTTTACAATCCTGTTACCGATGCCGGCTACGTGGTTTACGAAGGGCAAGGATACACTTACCGTGGTGCCGGCCATATTGTGGGCACCCACCGCATGGGCTTTACCAAGAATGACTCGGTAGTTAACCACGAACAGCGCACCTGGGACCACCCTAATTTATTTTTGGCGGGATGCGGTAATATGGCAACGCTCGGCACATCAAACCCAACCCTTACCATGACAGCCTTAACATTTATGGCCGCTGAGGCTATTCTTAAACAACTTGAAAAATAAAAAAATGAAAGCCTTATTTCAACAGCCCAATAATCCTAAACGACAAATGCTGCTAAAACCGTTGCCGGCGCCTAAGGCCGTCAACACGTTAATGGCAAAAGCCACCAAAGGCGAAGACGGTGTAATAAAAACACTCGACGAGCTGAAAGCAGCCCTGCAAACCGCAATCGAACTGGAGCACTCAACCATACCACCTTATTTATGTGCACTGTATTCCATCAAGGATGGCACCAATCAAAAGGCTGTGGAGACCATCCGCAGTGTAGTGGTGGAAGAAATGCTGCACATGATCCTGGCTTGCAATGTCCTGAATGCTATAGGAGGCGAGCCTGTGATCAATGTGAAAAAATTTGTGCCCGATTATCCGGGACCACTGCCAAATAGTGATGATTCGTTTATCATCAATCTCGAAAAATTTTCAAAATCGTCAATTGATACTTTCTTACGCATAGAGTTGCCACAGCCAACTTCCGAACCGCCAAAATATGTAGGCTATCACACTATCGGGCAGTTTTATATGGCCGTGCGGATTGGTATTGAATATGTTAATGGTATTACCCCGGGCGGTATTTTTAAAGACAAGCCCGAATGGCATAAAAAACAGGTGACCGAAGAACATTATTATGGTAGCGGTGGGCAGATCATCCCGGTTTACAACCTCGAGGCCGCACACCAGGCTATCGACGAAATTGTGGGCCAGGGTGAAGGTATTGATGACACCATCGAAGATTCGGACCAGCAGATGTTTGGGCAGGGAATTGAGTATGCACACTACTTCCGTTTTAACGAAATACATGAAGAGCGGCTGTACCAGGATACCGACACCCCAAAAAGCGGCCCTACAGGCGATAAGATTATTGTTGAATGGGACGCTGTGCACAATATGAAACTGAATCCCAAACTAAAGGATTACGTGGAATATCCCGAACTATTGGAAAAAGCGCGCACATTTAACCGCATCTACACCGAATTATTAGACAATATACATTATGCCTGCAATGGCGCCCCTGAATTATTGATGAAGGGCGTGGCGCAAATGTATAAATTGAAGTACGCGGCTACCGAGCTGATGAACATCCCAATACCGGGAACCGGATTGATGGCGGGCCCGACTTTTGAATTTGAACCAGCACACAAATAATCACTTAATAACAACAGTAAACTTAAACCCAACAAAACATGAGAAAAACAATTTTACTTCTGGGCATCGTTAGCATGATGTGGTCATGCAAACAAGGCGCTACTTCAAGCGGCGGTGGAGGAGGTAGCGATACCACCAGTGCATCGAATCTCCCTTTCCCCGATTTTGGCTATATGGTGCCAGGCTACACCGGCCCGGTATTTAAATTAAGCCAGGATTATCCGGCCACACTGCCAACCGACTCGTTGCCCCCCTTTTTTAAAATAGATTATAAAAAAGACTGGCGCGCATACCTGGAAGCTGTGCAAAATTACTGCTTTGAAGGTAATACCGATGTTGACTTCAGGGTTGAAGATAACAAAGCACGTAAATGGTATCACATGCCTTGGCAGCATTATGGGACAAACGGCCGCGAAGGCTTTCACGGATTAACCCAGGAAGCGCCTGTTAAACCTTTTCAACTGGCGCCAACACAGCCTACAGACAGCGCTGGTGCTGTGGCCGTTGGTTTTTATAACGATGTTGCCGGCTATACCATTGGCCAGGTTTGGAAAGACCACCTCAACCCCGACACTTTACATAACGTGAGCTTTAAGAATGGGGCGGTGTTATTTAAGCTACTGTTTGTAACATTGCCCGAGGCCACCGCTGTTAAGGAAGTGCCATCGCTTGTTAACGATATCTGGTGGGATGCTTACGTTGCTCCAAATTTTGGCAAGGCAACTGTACGCCGGAAAATCCGCGTAGCGCTTATCCAGATGGACGTTATGGTCCGCGACAATAACGCACCTAACGGGTGGGTATTTGGCAACTTCCAGTACAATGGTGCATTAGGCAATGCCGTTAAGTGGAAAAACCTTACACCAGTTGGCCTGATGTGGGGCGAAGATCCGAAAGATACCACCAACGCTTCAAACGCTACACCAACTAAAACCATTATTAACCCCAAACTGACTGAAACGATTATTAACCCGGACACCAAACAACTGCCGCCTACACATTTGGGCTGGAACAGCCGTTTAAATGGCCCGGTTGATAACCCGATGAGTTCATGCTACAGCTGTCACTCCACTGCTGAGTATCCTACGCTATCGCCATTAAGCCCGTTGTTTGATGCGGATACTTTGAAAAATGACCCTCCAAGCTCACCTGGCTGGATGCGCTGGTTCCAAAACCTGAAATGCGGTGTTCCTTTTGACCAGGACGCCAAATCTATGGACTTTAGCTTGCAGCTATCCGAAACCCTGCTTAACTTTAACACCTGGAAGGCAAACCAGCAAGGTTTATTTGCATCGCATTATGCACCGGCTGCGCCTAAATTGATGTCGAACGCGGCAAGCGGTCCAAAACCTGCTGCTACGTCAAAAGGGCACAAGGTATTTAAACCTTCAATACCATTTAGATAGAAATACGCTTTTTTTGAAACTGACTTCAATATAGCCGGAAGCAGGGTTAATTCCCTGCTCCGGCTTTTTTGTTTAAGAGGAAATGCGTTAGCCTTACTACAAGGTTGACAATCGCAAGTGTGAACCTCTGCAAGTGATTTAGCGTTAATTTGTCAGATTTCCATCGATAATGAATATTCCTGAACTCGTCTTAATATTTTATATAATTTTGGCGCCCGGCAGGGTTGCCGGATAAAGAATTAAAGGACCAGGAATATTTTATGTGGAAACAGGTGCAATGCCCCGTTTGCAAAAGTCAAAAGGCTGAAAGCCATAAATGGAACGACATTAAATTTGGCATCCTGTGTATTGTGGCAGCACTCGTTGTATTGTATATAACCGAGCATTATATTGTGTTTGCCGGCTTAATGTTCTTAGGACTGTACATGTTAACACGGGGGCTTAAAAACAGGAATGATTATACCTGTAAAGCATGCAACAGTAAATTTAAAGCCTGATTTCGTCTTCGTACTGAGCCTTCGTTTAATCTATTTAATCCAGTAATAACTGATCACCCTGCGGGTAAAGATCAGCAGCCGTGTGCTCAGGTTCTCCAGTTGCTTATGCGCCGCCTCAATGCCATCAAAAGGATCTTTTAACTGTATCCGGTGAAAAATCTTATCGTTCCCGGGATGTTTGTTGTACATATTGTAAAACTCCTCGGGCGTGAACCAACGCTTTATCTGCGGGTCAAAAAACCATAACTTTAATTGCTTGGCCTCGTTATACAAAAACTGGCAATTTAAATATTGCGACTCACTGGATCTCGCGGCTTGTAATTTCCGGTCAAACTCAGCTAATCGCTGGTTCCGTAACTGTATTTCTTCGTCGCGTTGCGTCCTGGTCATACAGCAAAAATGCTAAATATTTTAGCAAAACAAAAATAAATTTTCTTTTTGCTGAAATGAATTATCCACAGTTCACTTGGCCGTTTAGCACGCAATTTGCAATGCAATCTAACCCCGCTTCATCAACTTTTTACTTATCATCTTATAAAATAATCTTTTAGCCAGCTCCGCCGAAAACAAGTAAGCCGTTACAATAAGCACCATCAGCCCATAAAAAGTTATGGGCAGGGGTACAAAACCAAACCATGCTGCAATAGGGCTTACCGGCACCAATAACACAAAAACAAACACCACTACTGTGGCTATGGATAAATATTTCCCCGGCAGGCTCTTTAAAAACGAAAGCCGCGTGCGGACCACCAAAACAATTAAAATGGCCGAAATAACCGACTCCACAAACCAGCCCGTTTGAAAAACTTTTTCGCCGGCGTGCATTACAAATAACAAAACGCCAAAAGTAAGATAGTCAAAAACCGAACTTAATAACCCAAAAATGATCATAAAGCGCCTGATAAAGCCCAGATCCCAATGCTGCGGCGATTGGATATTGATCTGATCGACCCGGTCAGTGGCAATCGCCATTTCGGGGAAATCCGTCATTAGGTTGGTTAACAATATTTGCTTGGGCAGTAAGGGCAGGAACTTTAAAAACAACGATGCGCCGGCCATGCTGAACATGTTGCCAAAGTTGGCGCTGGTAGCCATAAAAATATATTTCATGGTGTTGGTAAAGGTTTTACGGCCTTCAATAATACCCTCGTACAATACATCCAGGTTATTATCAAGCAAAACAATATCTGCAGCTTCTTTGGCTACATCAACAGCAGTATCAACCGAAATACCAACGTCGGCGGTGTGAAGGGCCGGGGCGTCATTTATGCCATCGCCCATAAAACCCACCACGTTTCCGGCTTTTTTAAGCACAATAATGATGCGTTCCTTTTGGTTAGGTTCAACCTCGGCAAAAATATCAGTAAGCACACATTGATGAATTAATGCGGTGTTACTCATTTTCAGCATTTGGGCACCTGTAAGTATTACCGGGTGCGCAAAACCAACCTGTATAGCCAGGCTTTTTGCTACCAGGGCATTATCGCCTGTAATTATCTTCAGCTTTACACCAAGGCTTTCCAGCTTATCAATAGTTTCCTTTACATCGGGTTTGGGAGGGTCAAATAGTGTCACAAAACCGAGAAAGATCATCCCTGTTTCATCCTCCTTTTTAAAATCGTGATCTGCCGTACCGGGTTTATATGCCACACCCAGTGTGCGGAAACCAGCGTCACTGGACGACTGGTACTGTTTCAGTATCTGATCTTTTTTGTCGGCAATGTTTACCTGTTTGCCGTCAGGTGTTTCGGCTTTGCTGCAAACGGCTAATATGCTATTAACAGCCCCTTTGGTAATGGCTATGTTTTGCGTCCCGTCCGCAACCTGTATGGTGAGGCGTTTCCGGATAAAATCATAGGGTATCTCTGCCTGTACCTTAAATTTGCTGCCAGCATCCTTATAACTACCAATAATGGCATCATCAATGGGGTTATGAAAACCCTGTTGCAGCGAGGCATTGAGCCAGGCGTACTTCAGAATTTTATCGCTATGGTTGCCCTCAATATCAATCGTATCCTTTAGATTTACTTTACCTGCGGTGATAGTCCCGGTTTTATCGGTACACAAAATATTCATGCTGCCGAAGTTCTCGATAGACGAAAGGCGTTTTACAATAACCTTCTTCTCCGCCATCCGCTTCGCCCCGGTTGAAAGGTTTACACTGATAATAGCCGGCAACAACTGCGGCGTAAGCCCTACCGCCAGCGCCAGCGAAAACAATAAGGATTGCATAACATCCTTGTGCATTAAGACATTGACCGCAAAAATAACGATCACAAGCAGCAGGGTGATTTCCATCAGCATATAACCAAACTTGCGGATACCGCGCTCAAAATCGGTTTCGGGTGCTTTTTGCTGAAGCGATTCAGATATTTTACCAAATTCGGTTTGCTTAGCCGTCTTCACTACCAGCACTTTTGCTTTCCCGCTGATAACGTGTGCACCCATAAAAACCGAGTTGGTTCTTTTGGATATCGGCGCATCGGCAGGAACCACACCCGGATCTTTTTCAACCGGGTAAGTTTCGCCGGTAAATGCCGCTTCATCAACAAATAACTCCTGCGATTCGAGGATAAGTCCGTCGCCGGGGATAATATCGCCCGCACTCAGGAATACAATGTCCCCCGGCACCACACCTTCAATGGGAATGTCTTTTTTAACACTATCCCTTAAAACGGTACAATGTAACTGCACCATTTTTAACAACTCATTTACCGCATTTGCAGCGCCACGCTCCTGCAAAAAACTAAGCACGCTGCTGATGATAACGATCACCAGGATAATAATACAGTCGGTTAAATCGCCAAGGCTTACCGAAAGCAGCGAGGCCCCTATCAGCAATAGCGTAACCGGGCTTTTAAACTGCGACAAAAACAACAGCACAGCCGACGTGCGCGAATTTGATTTGATAGTATTGGGGCCATATTGCGAAAGCCTTTGCTCCGCGTTTTGGCCGCTAAGTCCTTGCTGAGTGCATGATAATTTGCTGATGGCTTCATCGGCGCTTAAATGCCAGAAACTGTCGGGGAGCGGGGTATTTTGAGGTTCCAATGTAATGGTTTGATTTTAATTGAGGGATTGGATTTAAAGATAGGATTTTAAAATTAAGACAAAAAATATCCAGCGTTTTAATAAATAGCGTTACGCCCTTATACTGGCCGCTGCAAATGGACAATTTAGGGTATGTGCTTTGACAAACAGGCTCCTACGAAAAATATTTTAAAATGTACAATAAAATGAGCAATTTTGCGCCTTATGATTTCTAAAAAAGCCAAATATGCAATTAATGCGCTGGTTTATTTAGCCCAACAACCTGTAAACGAACCGGTACATATCAGCACAATTTCGACCGCCGAAAATATTTCAAGAAAATTTCTTGAATCGATATTATTGGTATTGCGGAATGCAGGTATCGTTAACAGCCGGAAAGGCAAAGATGGCGGCTATTATTTATTGCTTACCCCCGAAGAAATAAACATGGCCGATGTAATGCGGATATTTGACGGCCCCATAGCTTTATTACCCTGCGTTACCCACCGATATTACCAAAAATGTAATGAATGCAAGGACGAATTGCATTGCGGTATCCGGAATATCTTTTCGGATGTGCGCCGGGAAACCGTTAGGATGCTAAAGGATGCCACACTTGCCGAAATTATTAACCGCGAGAAAAAGCTCTACAGCGACGATATGTTGCCCACTGAATAGTGGTGAGTCAATTCTGTGTTTTCCTGACTCAAGACTCAAGACTTTCGACTCAAGACTAATAAATGGCTTTTCGCTGACTGAAAATACATGTTATAACATCGTTATTTGCTCCATAAAAATCAAATTATGGCAAACAAACTATTTTCTCCGCTGCAAGCCGGAACTATAACCTTAGCCAACCGTGTGGCCATGGCGCCAATGACACGTAACCGGGCTACATCAGACAATATACCCACCGATATAATGGCCGAATATTATGGCCAGCGTGCCGGCACAGGCCTCATCATTACCGAAGGTACTTCACCATCGCCAAATGGCGTAGGTTACCCGCGTATCCCCGGTCTTTATAACGCCGAACAAATTGCAGGCTGGAAAAAAATAACTGATACCGTACACGCTAAAGGCGGCCATATATTTGTGCAGCTGATGCATACCGGCCGTATAGGCCACGCCTCGAGTTTGCCTGAAGGCGCCCAAATTGTTGCACCGTCGGCCGTTGCTGCTGCAGGGCAGATTTGGTCGGACAAGGCGGGCAGCATGGTTGACCACCCCGTGCCGCGTGCACTTACCACCGAAGAAGTTAAATCAACCATTAACGAATACGTTCAGGCGGCAAAAAATGCTATTAAGGCTGGTTTCGATGGTGTTGAATTCCATAGCGCAAACGGCTACCTGATTGAGCAATTTATAAATCCGGGTACCAACCAGCGCACCGACGAATATGGCGGGAGTATTGAAAACCGTGGCCGTTTCCTGCTGGAGATTGTTGAAAAATCAATAGCCGCAATTGGTAAGGACAAAATTGGCGCACGCTTTTCACCTTATGGTGCTTTTAACGATATGCCGGTTTACGGAGAGGTTGACGAAACCTACGCCTACCTGTCCGAAAAACTGAATGACCTTGGTATATTATACCTGCACGTGCTGGATCACTCGGCTGCTGGCGCCCCACCTGTTCCACAGGAAATCAAGGACAGCATCCGCAGTATCTTTAAAAACAATATTGTTTTATGCGGTAACTTTAATGCAGAAACTGCCGAGGCAGCATTAGCAGGCGGACACGCTGATTTGGTGGCATTCGGCAAACCGCATTTATCAAACCCCGACCTGGCAAAACGCCTGCAAACCGGCGCCGAACTAGCCACACCTGATTTTACTACCTTGTACACCCCGGGTACAAAAGGTTATACCGATTACCCCGCTTTAGCAGAAGCGTAATAATATTATATAAGTCAAAGCAAGCCTCTTAGCAAAAAACTAAGGGGCTTTTTTGTAACCAAATACATCGCATGTGAACTCTTGACAAAACTGCCAACAAAAAAACCAGCTTTTTTCAGGACGACACTCTTTTTGCGCTTTTTTTTTGTTCGCGTGTTCGCGTTTTGCGCGTGCACGATTTTTTGAACATATTGATTATTAAACTTTTACAGCATTCTGTTCGCACAGAAAAATGCATTTACTGACAAAACAGCGACACCAAATGATAAGTGGCTTCCATTTATCTTTGCACCCGAAAATATCCGCGTTAAAAAAGGACCGTTTCAAAAGTATAAAAGCATTTTTTAAGCCAAAAAACTTTTTTTCTCTGTGTCTTCTGTGAGTACCTCTGCGGATCTCTGTGGTTATTTTTTAACCGCAGAGATCCGCAAAGAAGGCACGGAGAAACAGAGAATTTGATCGTTACGAAAAAAATTCCGCCTAAAATTTCAGCATTTATTTGGACACACACTTGATTAGAATCAAGAAATCAGACTCATGTACAATTCTTCAAGTTTTCCATCTACATTAGCGCAAGCGAATTCATAACCGAAATATTTGCCTGAATAAAACACGACAAAAATGGAACACAAAGCAAAATCCATCCGCCCGTTCATCGGTGCAAAAGACTTTAACCTGTCACGCAGTTTTTACCGCGATTTGGGTTTCCAGGAAACAGTGTTAACGCCGGGAATGTCTGTTTTTAAAACTGATGGATTAGCATTTTATTTACAAAACGCTTACGTAAAGGATTGGATTGACAATACCATGGTTTTTTTAGAGGTAGACGATGTTCCGAGCCATTACCAGCGACTGCAGGCCTTAAATCTACCCACGAAATACGAAGGCGTAAGGCTCACCCCTATCCGCAATGAGCAATGGGGACGCGAATGTTTCCTCCACGATCCCTCCGGCATACTGTGGCATTTTGGGGAGTTTTTTTGAGGGTAAAAGTAGTGGCGGGTTAAATCCTTAATATTCCGTTGTGGCTTTTAGCTTTATCGCCTGCATAAGAATCTGCAACCATGTTAAAATAATCTTTAAACCTTCTATATACTCAAGTTCTTTTTTCGAAACTTCAGTTGCAGCTTCTTTGCGCCACCGCTAAAGCTAAGGCGGCACGCGGTCCGACTTCCGGACTTTACGGACTTTCGGACTAACCTCTAACCTCCAACCTCCATAACAAATAATACAAACCAGTTGGTATTTTTTGTGGTAGCTTTATACTTTACCTTGGCCCCGCGGATAGCC